>Ga0123357_10010436_pt1 | contig 11818 bp, 9 predicted proteins | sample TergutEmb28metaG_FD_89873 | JGI IMG/M metagenome (GOLD analysis project Ga0123357, IMG submission 89873) | Embiratermes neotenicus P4 segment gut microbial communities from Petit-Saut dam, French Guiana - Emb289 P4 | ecosystem: Host-associated > Arthropoda: Insects > Digestive system > Gut ...
CCGGTTTGTCGGGTTTCTTATTGGATGATGATTATTTGATGAACGAACAAAATTATGACCTGAGCGACAAAGATTTTTCTCTTTCAATAACAAAAGCGGGAAACAATAATTTTGGATATACGCACGCGCTCAATTTGTCGTCGCAAATAATCAAAAAAGGTATGTTATCTGTTAAATTAAAGAGCCGGATACCGCAATGGATAGATACGGTGAACGACGACGATGGTTCTGCTGCCGTACATGGAAAAACTTACGGTATAAAGTATCAGATACGGGGCGTATATGAAGCATTTACATTCGATAATGATTGCTATGGAGAGATTAAAATATTTATCAAATAAGAAGCAGAAAATATGAATGATATTCTGGGAACTATTTATTGCTGGTTCGAATCGTTATTCGGGCAATATCTGGGCGAATATTTATGGGGATATGATTGTAATACACAGACTTATGATGGCAAAAACCTGTTTAACAGCATCGGTTTGGTTACAATTGCCGTTTCGCTCGTATTGGTGTTAATCTATTATTATGTAATAAACAATACGCGATTTTCACAGTGGTGGCATTGGGCGATTGTTCTCCTTGTTTCGTCCATTTTAAATTTTTTTATTGCTTATGGGTGGACAATCAGCGACTATCAAAATGGCGTGATTGGCGATTGCCTGATGTACACGCGAGACGACGGTGGAACTATACTGTCGCAACTGATTTATGGGAGTGATTGCTGGATGTTTGGTTTATCCAATTTCTTTGTTTCAATCATGTTTTTCATTTTGTTTTCCTTTATGTTTAAGTGGTGGAGCCGCAATTGCAAACATTCGCCTATTATTTAAATTAATAAAATATGAGTAAGTTATATGTTTTCGGGATAGGCGGTACAGGGTCAAGGGTATTGAAATCGTTGGCTATGCTGATGGCAGCCGGAGTGAAAGTTCAAGACAATTCGGGCGTTTGTTATGACATTGTTCCGATAATAATTGATCCCGACCATGCCGCAGCCGATTTTACAAGAATGGTAAAAATAATGCAGGATTACAAAAAAGTGCGCAATATGCTTGCTTTCAGTTCGGCAAATGCTAATACTTTCTTTAGTAACAATATCAATCTGACTGTTCTTTCGGGACAATCGCGAACAGAACAATTTACAATGGACCTTGGCAATACGCAAAACATTAATTTCAAGACTTATATTGGATTGAATGCTATGAAAGACGCCATCGGAAAAGAAGACGCTAATTTTGCATTAACCTCGATGCTTTTCTCCGAACAAAACTTAAATTCGTCTATGGATGTCGGATTCAAAGGCAACCCCAATATTGGAAGTATCGTATTAAATCAGTTTATAAGTTCTACCGAGTTTATTAATTTTGCGGCTGATTTTAATCAAGGCGACCGGATTTTTATCATCAGTTCCATATTCGGCGGAACAGGCGCAAGCGGTTTTCCTTTGTTGTTGAAAAATTTAAGAGCTATTCCCAATACTATCAACGGCAACGGTTTAATAAAAACGGCGCCCATTGGCGCTATTTCCGTTTTCCCTTATTTCGACGTAGCGCCCGATAACAATCCCAATGACAGGCAGCGCAGCCAAATTGATTCTTCTACTTTTATTTCAAAGACTAAAGCGGCTTTGTCTTACTACGATAAAAACATTAGCGAAGCCAATATTCTGTATTATATCGGCGATAATACCGCCGCCAAGCAATATAAAAATTCCGAAGGAGGTTCAACCCAAAAAAATGACGCCCATTTTATAGAATTAGCCTCAGCATTGGCAATCGTTGATTTTGCGGCTATCCCCTCTGAGCAGCTGATTACCAATACCGGACCAAGAAATAACGGTATTCCCGCACGGACAGAGTACCGTGAATTTGGAATGGTAAACAATGCTCCAACTATCCTGTTTTCGGATTTGGATTTTAAAACATTGACTTTGATACGCAGACAAATGATTCAGTTTACGCTGTTCTGCAAATATATGAATGAGCAAATCTTCGACTCAAAAATCGGAGGTTCGCAACAGCAGCCTTGGGCTAAAGACAATGGCTTCGACAATAATTTTCTTTCTTCAACTTTCTATCAGTCTGATTTGAATGGAATAAAAATGGCATATCTTGACTGGTTAAGAGAAATGGGCGCCAATCACAGGGCTTTCCAACCTTTTAATTTGTTTTTGAGTAAAAACGAATTATTTGATTTTGTCAATGGAGAAAAACCTAAGAAAAAACTCTTATCATCCAATAGTTATGCTTTGTTCGACAGTATGCTGAACAGGCAAAAAGCAGTCGGTAATAAAGAGCAAAAATTCATCGAGTTGTTTTACAGAGCAACCGAGCAATTGCTGAAAGAAAAATTTAATATGAATTGACTATGGCGCAGATTTTCAGAATACATACGCAGGGAGGAGCGAATACGGTAAACCACTGGGGCGCTTCCAACAAAATAAGTACGCAGGCGATTGACAGTATTAATGATCCGAACGGAGCGTCGGCTGCAAAAGAAATCACTTCCATTCCTTCGCCTTTTGCGCGAATGGATTTGGTAAAAACGGCTTTTGCAGAAGTTGTAAGAAATGGAAATCTCGATGGAACAAGCATCTATCACAAAATGGTATCGGATTGTCTGGATATTGGTCAAATATTTTTTAACATAGACAAGTACCGCAATTTCATTGAGGTTATCGAATGGAACAGGAATAACGACCTGGCAAAACTAAGCAATTCACTGTTGCGTGGACATAAGCAGTTGGCAGATACTTACAATCTGTTCCTGATGCAGGATGCTCAAACCTATAATTTTGCGGCGATGCAAAGCATTTTTATTCTGAAATGCACCGATCCTTCGGCGCTTGCCGGAAACAATTATATAGGCGCAACTTCTCCCGCAACGCTCTTTTTCAGCTCGGCAAACAATTTGAGTTACATTTCAAATTTGATTGATTTTGGAGAAGACAAACCTTTCGACGGCGATTATATGGCTTTGTATAAAAGAGATATTGAGTATCAAAAATTCTGGTATCTTCTGCGAATGGTTACTCCTGATTTTCCTCAACTTTTCCATGAAGTAGATAATTATTTGACAGCCTGCTACAACACTTTATCGCCAAATAAAAGAAACATTATCAATCAATTGGCAGCCAATGATTATCAGAATTTTATAGATATTTCGGTCGGCGGCGCCGGAAACTTGGTTAATGTATTAGGTATTCCGATCAAACAAAGACCGAGTAATATTGGTAATATCCAGTACGCGAGTGATTTTGTGATTGCTTCCCGACATAAAATTAACGATGTTTTGCCTTTGGTTTTGCCGGTTGATACGTTCAATCAGCCGCTGCATTATGTTTCAGCGATTTGGAATCCCAACACAAAAACGCCTTTCGCCGACAACAATCCATTAAGCAAGAGAAGTTTACCTGCCGACGGTTCAATCTATCCCTATCTCACTATCAGCGATTTTCTGGAAGATACGATTATCCAACTGCCGTTTGAAATCAATACAAATGCTTTCTTTGATTCCAATTGCGAAGGAAAAGGATATTTGCTTCCTCTGAAAAATCTTTTCTTTGACTTTTTCACTGTAGAGCAATTGAAAAAGAATTTGCCCAACGGAAAAAAAATGTTTGAATTTCAAAATATTACAGGCGGCGTAAAAGTATTTTTGCGCATTCCCGTTAAAAATCAAAGATACATCGAATATAACAGGATATATTTCAATAATAACACTCCTGATATTTCTCAAAATGAAGGCGCTGTGGTAAAAGAAGATTTTGATATGGCGCTGTTTCCGAATATTAAATTTACTGACGATGCAAACGCCTTTTACAGAATAGGATTAATATCCAAGTTTTCGGAAGCGGGAAATTACAGTCTGAAATATCGCAGCAACGGCAGTTTAATTGCAGGCAATTCTGTGATACGCAATTTGCAGGACAGCAACTACGAAAAGTGCAAAAATTATTGCATTGAAAATAAAAACTTTGACTACATCAGTATCGAGTGCGGCAACAATTATGCGGGAATCATCATTCCTTCATTCAATAAAAAAGATACCGGCAATGCGGAATTTACGATTGCGGTAGATTTAGGCACAACCAATACCCACATTGAATACAGTATTGACAATAATACGTCGAAACCATTGAATATAGCGAAGGAAGAAGCGCAGATTCAATTATTGTCGAAAGACGGGGAAACAGAAGTGAATTACAAGCGTATCTTTGATTTCGACATGATTCCCGACTCAATCGGGCAAAATGAAGAATTTAAATTTCCCATGCGCACTGCTTTATCCGAAGCTACAAATACGCATTGGGACAGCGCCGTTTTCACTTTTGCCAATGCCAATATTCCTTTTCCATACGAGAAACGCTCTGAATACAAGTATAATAAAATAACCGTAAATCTGAAATGGTCGAATGAGGCGGATAATATGAAGCGCGTGCAGATGTATATCGAATCCCTGTTTTTCATTCTTCGCAACAAAGTGATACTTAACGACGGCGATCTGAGGAAAACCAAAATCATCTGGTTTTATCCTATCAGTATGACGCAACACCGGTTTGGTTTGTTCAAATCGGTTTGGGAAGAAGCATATAAAAAATATTTTTCTCCCGACCTGAAAAACATTTTTTCCATGACCGAATCGGTTGCTCCCTATGAATTTTACAAAGGTTCGGCAGGAAACGCTTCAAACATGGTTACTGTGGATATTGGCGGTGGAACATCGGATATTGTGATTGCTCAGGACAGGGAAATTAAATATATCACATCCTTCAGGTTTGCCGCTAACGCTGTTTTTGGCGATGGTTATGCAACCAACCGGCATGGTTCGGTACAAAACGGTATTGTCCGACAATTTAAAAAAGACATATATAAAACGCTTGAATCCAATGATATGGGCGATTTGATAAATGTTTATAAAACTTTGGACGATAAAAACCTGTCGGAAGATATTGCTTCATTTTTCTTTTCTCTGAAAAATAACCGAAAAATAATAGACAAAAGCGTTGCAGACCGTTTGGACTTTAATAAAATGTTGCAAGCGGACGACAAATTAAAAATTGTTTTTGTATTTTTCTATGTAGCAATTATTTATCATCTTGCTCACATTATGAAGGCTAAGGATTTGCCGATGCCGCGCCATATTACTTTTAGCGGCAACGGCTCGAAAGTTATCCATATACTTACAACCGACGCCGATTTACTGGCTAAATTTACGAAGCTGATATTTGAAAAAATATATGAAAAACCTTATCCTGCCGATGGTTTAACTATTATTCAAAGTCCTGATAATCCCAAAGAAGCCACTTGCAAAGGTGGAATTTCTTCCCCATTCAAGCAGGACTACAGCCAAATAATAGACAAAAAAGTGGTTTTGAAAGGTTCGGACAGTCAATCGTTCATTTCAAACGAAACGTATGGAAATATAAACGACGATGATTATATTTTAAATACGACCGAAGAAGTAAAACGATTCATTCAGTTTACTTTGGATTTGAACAACGAATTTTCTTTTAAAAATAATTTCGGCGTAAACAGCGAATCGCTTGCCATCTCAAAAAGCGAATGTCTGCGCGATTTAAAAACTTATACAGCCAACGGTTTGGCTCAAAAGCGGAAAGAAGTTTCGGACGATGATAAAATAGAAGAAACATTTTTCTTCTATCCGCTCACCGGAATGTTGTATGCGTTAAGTAGTAAAATTTTTGAAAACAAATAAATAACCATTAAAAATGAAAAAAATTGTAATTATTGTATCTGGCGCTCTATCTTGCAGTACGGCTTTTGCCCAAACTGTTTATAACCCTCAATCCCCTCAACAAAGCCTTTCCGGAGTATGGACGGCTATTGGCTTAATAGCGGTTGCATTGCTTGGATCAATCGGGGCTGCGGCATATTATGTCTATGATGAAAAACAAAAAAGCTTAAACAGGAAAAAAAGTCATACCAATCGCGTAACATTAGAGGCTACAGTAGAAGGTTTAAGACGGCAATTAGCAGATTTGGAACAAAAAGTGAACGACATGATATACAATCAAACCGGATATCAATATGATAATAAATCGTATGCGGAATATGATAATAAACCTTATACGGAACAGTTTCATCAAGTGAAAGAAAGTAACAGCTCGGGACAAATACAGGCGGTGCAGCCAACCCATAGCCATACTGCACAAAAACTTCCGGTCGTAAAGTATCCAAAAGCAATCATTCAAAACGGTTTTCGCGACGATTTGTCTGACAGACAAGGAAATAATTATTTCAAATTTTTCGATATAAAAGACAACACCGCAAGTTTTGAATATTGCGGAATTGATTTTGAAAAAGCAAAAGCCAATAAAGACACGCTTGAAATTGTGTGTGAAATTTCAGGAACATCCGTAACTGCTCATGCTATTGAAAATGAACAACCCGGCTCGGTGCAGTTCAAAGACGGTAAATGGGAAATAATCAAAAAAGCAAAAATTAAGTTTGTATAATTGCATGCAACAAATACATTATATAATAATCGGTATAGTTATTGCCACAATTGTTATCTTTCAAGTGTGGGTTTACTTAAAAACAAGGAAAAAAATAAATGTTTTTAGAGGTATTTTTCCTGATAATCCTGATTCATACTCACTTAAAGAGGAAAAAATTGCAGAAATACAGAGTGCAAACGACGCAAAACTAAGGTCGCTTTTAAAAAATATCGGTAAGGATGTTGAAATGTATTTCGACAACGCCAAGTCATTTAACAGTCAAAAAGCCATTCGCGATTTAATAGCCGCTTATGACGATCGCGAGATTATTGTTGTTCACAATAATTCTGTGTTAAAGGAAATTTTATCGTCTATTAACAAATATTTAGTTAAAAATAAAGGAGCAATCAGCGACTTTCATCTGATGAAAGACATTGTTGACCGTAATTGCGACGCCAAAGAAGAAGAAATCAATACTCAAATTCCTGTTCCGCTCTATTTGGGCTTGATGGGGACAATGGCGGGAATTTTGGTAGGCATTGGATTTTTGGTTTTTACAGGAGGATTGGATGCGCTTTTATCTTCAACTGAGTGGGCTGAGAAAGGGATTCGCGGTGTAAATACTTTGATGGGAGGCGTGGCTTTAGCTATGATTTCAAGCATTTTAGGCATTTTTCTTACCACTTTGGGTTCAAACAGAATTAAAAATGCGAAAAAGAATGTTGATAAAAACAAAAATACTTTTCTGTCGTGGATGCAATCCGAGTTGCTACCTAATTTACAGGGAGATATATCGAGCGCTTTTGTTCAGTTGGCGCAAAATCTTACCAATTTCAACAGCGTATTCTCCGAAAATACGAACGACCTAAAAATGATTTTGGAAAATGTCAATGAATCATACCAAAATCAGACAGAACTTTTGAAAGCAGTTAATGATCTAAAAGTAAAAGACATAGCTACTGCTAACATTGAAATCTACAACAAACTGAAAAGTTTTATTGATGAAATTGGCGTTTTGGGAGGTTATCTGGAAAATGTGAAAGAGTATGTGGAAACTGTACATCAATCCATTGCAAAAACCGGAACTTACTTTAGCAGGGAAATTGAACAGATAGAAGAACGAAAAGGCGTTATCACTAAAGCAGTTGCTAAAATTGATGATGAACTTCACGTACTTGTTTCATCCATAAAGAAAAATGCGGAAAATCAAATTGAAGATTTGAAAAAATCAACAGTCCGGCAAACAGAAGCTCTGAAACAGGCAATAGAACAACAGCAGGATGCATTAAATAAAAAATTGCAGGAAACTTCAGTGATTCTGTCTGAATTAAAAAATCTGACTGCGCTCCGAACAATTATGGACAACTTAGTGCAAGCTACAAACAGTCAAAATCAAAAATTAGACTATCTGACTCAAGCCATTTCCGAATTAGTAGAAGTGAAAGGCGGAACCGGAGCAAGTTGGTTTTTTATTCCTAAATGGACTAAAATTCTTTTGATAGCGGGATTCAGCGTTATTTCGCTTTCCTGTTTGATTTATCTTGTAAAAGAATTTTTGAATGTAATATGGTAGGTTTTTAACAAATATGAGTAAAGTCAAAAAGGAATCATTTTTCTGGACAAGCTATTCCGACTTGATGACAAGTCTGTTCTTTGTGATGCTGGTACTTTTCGTACTTGTTATCGTCTTGTTACATAACAAAATGGTAGATATTGAAAAAGAAAGGAAAGCTGCTCAGGTAAAACTGGAGGAATTGGAGAGAATTATTCAGATAGATAAACAATTTGAACCGCTGATAGAATCCGGCAAATTTTTATATTATCCCAAAAGTAAAAAATTTGTTGCTAAAGATTTGATAGGAAATGAAATCTTTAATCCTGAAGAAACAAAAATATTGCCTCAATTCATACAACCTACCATTGAAGTGGGAGAAGAAGTAGAGTCTTTATTAAAGAAATTGGCAAAAGAGAATGCCGACTTTTCTTATCAACTTGTCATTGAAGGAAATATGGCTAACAAGTGGGATCAAAGAATAAAAAGAGACAATTTGTGGGGTTACAAAACGAGCTTTGAGCGAGCGCTGGCTGTCTATCAGCTTTGGAGCGACAAAGGGATTGATTTAAGAAAATACAATACCGAGATTTTGATATGCGGCAGCGGTTTTAACGGATTGGACAGAGATAAAGTTGAAGAGAATAATAAGCGGTTTTCCATACAGATTATACCCAAAATAAGTTCACCTAAAATAGAAAAATGAAAAATAATATCGCCGTCATTTGTATTGTACTCGCGAGTACCTTGTGTTTTTTTTCATGCGAACACAAATCAGGTCATCTGAACTTGCATAAAGAAACTGCCGGTCAAACGTTGCCGACAGTACATCAGGAAACCGGGCAGCCTTTGTCACCGACAGTGCATCAAACTCAACAGCCTGTTGAAAATAAAGAAAAAACCGTTGTGAAAATGAAGAATCAGAATGGCGTTTATTTAGTCCCCTGCCGGATAAACGGAAACGAGATGACATTTATCTTAGATACAGGCGCTTCGGATATTACCATGTCGCTCACGGAAGCCATGTTTTTATATAAACAGGGAAAATTAACCGATAGCGATTTTGTTGGAACCGAAAAATACCAAATTGCCGACGGAAGCGTTCAGGAAGGCTCTGTTGTGATTCTGCGGACTGTGGAAATTGGAAACAGGAAATTGACAAACGTCAGAGCGTCTATTGTTCATAACGTGGGAGCGCCGCTGTTATTAGGTCAATCGGTATTGGCAAAGATTGGCAAAATATCCATTGACTATAACAATAATGAAATCACATTTGAATAGAAATCAATATATTACGACACTTTTACTGCCGCAGTTTTTATGGAACAGTCTTTTTTTTCGATACATTTTCCTGCTGAGTGGGCTTCACAAAGCGCTGTTTTGCTGACTTTTCCTCATTCGGATACGGATTGGAAACACAACCTCGATGAAGTAATTCCCTGCTTTGTTGCCATAGCGAAAGAGATTATCAAACGTGAAAAGCTCATTGTGGTTTGCCGGTCGGTGGAAGAAACCAAACAAATGTTGGGAGCGGTGGATTATTCGCGCGTTATTTTTCGGGAAATCCGTTCCAACGATACCTGGGCGCGTGACCATGGACCGATTTCGATTTTTGTAAACGATGTTCCGTATTTGCTCGATTTTACATTTAACGGCTGGGGATTAAAATTTCCGGCGAATCATGATAACCAAATCACACGGCAACTGTATGATAGCCAAGTTTTTTCTCCGCAGACGGTTTATCAAAGCATGTTGCATGTCGTCTTGGAAGGCGGAAGCATCGAAACCGACGGCGAAGGAACAATTCTGACCACAAGCCGCTGCCTGCTATCGGCTAACCGGAACGATTATAAAAGCCGCAGGGAGATTGCCGATTATTTATCCATGATTTTCGGAGCCGACAGGGTTTTATGGTTAAGCTCCGGCTACTTGGCAGGCGATGATACCGACAGCCATATAGATACTTTGGCGCGGTTTTGCAATCCGGAAACAATTGCTTACGTGCAATACGCCGCCCCCGGCGACGAGCATTTCAAGGAATTGTCGCAAATGGAAGAAGAGCTTCGAAAATTCAAAACCAAAGAAGGAAAACCTTATCGCCTGATTCCTTTGCCGATGGCGGAACCGGTTTATTTTGAAGGAGAACGATTACCGGCTACTTACGCCAATTTTTTAATCATTAACGGCGCCGTGTTGCTTCCATTTTATCATTCTTCGTTGGACGAAATAGCGAAACAACGATTACAGCCCGCATTCCCCGACAGAGAAATTATCGGCATTGATTGCCGCCCGCTGATAAAACAGCATGGGAGCCTGCATTGCGTTGCTATGCAATTGCCGGCGGGGGTGGTTTGAAAGGAGATTTTGGAAAACAACAAAATTTAAGATGAAAAAAATAATATTTGAGTTGTATAAATTAAAAATATACTTTATCTTTGCAGCTATATTTATACTATAAGTATGATACAAGAGGAACAAATAAAGAGAACAAAGATAAATAACTTAATACAAACTACTCCTAAAGGGCTTGTATTGCTCTCTACATGGTTGGCTTCGGAAGGCTATCCGTATGAACTTCAGCAACGATACAGGAGAAGCTATTGGTTGAAATCTATCGGAAAAGGAGCAATGCTCAAGACCAGCGATTCGCTCACTTTGTCAGGAGCAATATCGGCTCTTCAAAAACAGGCAAACCTTGATATACACATCGGTGGGCGCTCTGCATTGGAGTTGTCGGGTGTTGCTCATTATCTGCAAGTTAATTTAGATGAAATAACACTGTTCACTGAAAGCAAGTCATCTTTACCTTTGTGGTTTACAAATAATCGGTGGGACGCAAAACCGAAAATATTTAACCTGTCCCTTTTTAGAGAAGACAAAACAGGTCTAACTATATATCAAGATGGTGAATTGACCATGAACATATCCGGTGCAGCCAGAGCGATGATGGAATGTTTGTCATTATGCCCTAATCAGTTTCCTTTGATAGAGGCTTATGAATTGATGGAAGGCTTGGCAACACTTCGTCCAGCCCAGATACAAACGCTTTTGGAACAATGCAAATCTGTAAAAGTGAAACGTTTATTTCTTTATTTTGCAGAAAAAGCTGCTCATAGTTGGTTCAAATATATAGACACTCAATCAGTAGATTTGGGAAGCGGGGTGCGTAGTCTTCTTAACAAAGGCGCTTTTGTTTCCAAATATCAATTGGTTTTACCTAAAGAACTCGTATAATGAACGATACATACAAAAAACAAGTTGCATTATTGTTAGACATCTTGCCGGATATTGCTGAAGAAAAGAACTTTGCTTTACATGGTGGAACGGCAATTAATTTTTTTCATTTGGATATGCCGCGTCTATCGGTTGATATTGACTTGACGTATGTCCCTTTCAGTATTGATAGAAATACAGACTTGGAAAATATACGTATTTCTTTAGAATCTGTTAAAAAGCGGATAATAAAAAGAATACCTGCTATTCGTTTTTCTGACCAACAAAGGGCGTCGGATGCACTAAAACTGATTTGTTCAACATCGGATGCAATGGTAAAAATAGAAGTGAATCAAATCAACAGAGGTTTAATAGCTGAGCCCAGTACAAGGATTTTATGTAATCAGGCTCAGACAGTTTTTGACAGTTTTTGTGAAATTACTACAGTTTCTACAGGACAATTGTGGGGTGGAAAAGTAAATGCGGCGTTAGACCGTCAGCATCCAAGAGATTTGTTTGACATGAGAAATTTATTCAATGAAATTGGATATACAGATGAAATAAAAACAGGTTTTATTTTCTTCTTA
>Ga0123357_10010437_pt1 | contig 11818 bp, 4 predicted proteins | sample TergutEmb28metaG_FD_89873 | JGI IMG/M metagenome (GOLD analysis project Ga0123357, IMG submission 89873) | Embiratermes neotenicus P4 segment gut microbial communities from Petit-Saut dam, French Guiana - Emb289 P4 | ecosystem: Host-associated > Arthropoda: Insects > Digestive system > Gut ...
GGTGAGGGGGGGGGAGTGACCAAAAAGTAATTTTCCCCCAACGCTGGAGGGAAACCCCCCCCCCCCCCCCCCAACCAAGCACTGTGCGGTAGTTACAGGGAAAAAGTGTAAATGGGCACAAATCAACGTCACCTCCCCAGTGGGGTTACTTTAAGCAGTTCTGGCACTAAGTACATGAGCATGAGAATGTGGTAACAGGAAGTTCATGAGTGGAGTCATTGCATCAATACAGTTGTACTGCATTGTCAGACTGATGTGGTCAGTGTTTCTGCCTGCTTCTTGATCCAAACTACAGAGTTCATTAAACCTTACATATGAGATACAGCAGCATATCAAATCAAATAGGGCAGCCCAATGGCAATCATGTAAAGCATGTGTGTCACATACCTTCAGTACAGCTGTGTACATTTGACAGGAATACAACTGCCATACATTGCTCACTCCTTGGTCACAAATCTGTGACCCTGGTGTAGATCCTGCAACTTACCTTAGGGGCCAGGAGCCACAGAGGGGTAAAAGAAGCAAAAAGCATGCTTTCAGCCAAAATACATTATGCCCAACCAATTATACACATATTTTTATGCAAAAACTATCTTGTGAATTCCCACAAACTTATGCACTGTCAGCTGTGAACAGTATAACACCACCAAAACGAAACATGTAAGGATTCAGAAAGCCAAAACTGAGTTCATGCTCTTATAACCGTCACAGGAGGGTCAACTGCTTTTATTTGCTGTCAAAATTTATATTTCACAGACAGGGATATAAAGTATTTAGAATTAGTAATTTAGTTTACTGTGAAAAGGGCAATGAAACGCATATGAATAGCAGATTAGAGGGGCAGCACAGAAGATGAGAAATGGAGACAGATGAAACAGCTAGGCAGTTTAGCTTCTATACAGTAAGCTATCATGTCCACCACTTCTCTATGTCAAAATTAATGGGGGTTAGAACTTTCTGGAGCAGTCAAAATTCCAGCCTTTGACAGTTTTGGACTCCCTACATCTCATGTGGGCAGATACCATGTCAGTCAAGTTTGTACACCAAAACCAGCCAACAGAGATGCTTACACAAATTAATGTAGGGGATTCAGTGTCAAGTCACTGGTAGCCAACGATGAGAAGTTATTCAAAATTGTATTCTTCTGGGCCTATTATGAAATAGCAAAATAAGCAGACAGCCAACTGGGAAATCAATGTAGGAAAATTAAGGAGGAGGTAAATTACAGATGGATCACCTGCTGCAAAGCCGAACCGAACTAACTAGTAAGTTTTCAACATCTGCACAGTGCGAATGTGCCTGCACGTCGCCCGGGACACAAGTGCCGGCATCAGCACGATAGTGATTAATGATGTGGTTACTGTGATCTGAGTAAACTGACAGACTGCATCACTGGCACTTCGGTGTACTAAATGAACATACAGTGCAATCAATTATGTACACAAACAGACCTAAATCATCTTCAAACAAAATAATAAAGGTAGGCTTGCTACTACTTTAGAATAGAAAAGTATTTTGGTTTGAGCCCACGTGGACCCGATGCTCCTAGGCCTTAAAACAGGCCCTTTGTGCCCCATGATCTGATACTACGTGAAGGAGCCCTGTTCCTTTACTAAAGTTCCAGATGGCCCCTATACTTAGGTTCATAATATCCTCAGGGTCCAAAAAGAAGGAACCCAGATGTGCACGTCTGAGTGAAACCAAAGCCTCACACTCACTGACGTTTCCACCTCCATACCGCACTTCCTAATGGTGGGGTGGTTACTCAACCCCATTACATATAAATGTCTACTCAGGATGTTATGTCCGTTAAGAAGGCCAGTAAAACACTCCTTTTCTGAGGGACTGCAGCTCTGATGTCCACTTCAGAGATTGCCTGCCTGTTTTAACAGATCTAAGAGGACAGTTATCCTCTTAGGCTGACATTAGGGCCTGCTGAACCCAAAGTGCAAGCCCCAATCTCGCCTCATCTTTCCATGTTCATCTAAGGTCCCCTCTCCAGTCTGCCCCTACAGCCCTCTCAAAAGAAGGCCCAATTGGTGCCCCTAGGGCTCCTGATCAGGCGTACCGGTATGGAACCCTGTAAACAGAATATGCCTGTGATCTGACAGGGAGGGCTCTGATGAAATCTCCAAACTTGTAATGCTTCCTAGAAGCCCAAAGTACCCTAGGGTGATATCAATCACCTCTAGTCTACCACCACTACAAAAGGTGGGATCACTGCCAATTTACAATCTCCAGATTCAAAGAATTTAGAAATTCCATCAGGGCCTCTCCACTATCATTACAATAGGTGCTGCCCTGTACCATATAATGTGCATTAGAGCTGCACACTGTTACTAGATAGAGGTTTTCACTCTCAAAATAATGCACAAATTCTTCAAATTCCCTTGGCGGGGAGGATCCTTGGAATCATAAGGCAGATAGGTAGAACAGACAGCCAGCCGTCTTTCTGCCCCACCTTCATTACAATTTATTAGAACTGCTACCAGGTCCCTACAAGAGAATCCTGGTAGCATTCAAGTAGTCACGTTTCTCGCAAGGATATAGGCTCTAGGTCTATCTATTCCACCCACAGAGAAGAGAGCATATCCTGGAATATTCAGGCCCCTGATACAGCTCTCGCGATACCACAGTTCCTGCACCAGTGCCATGTCTATTCCTTTAATACTTACTGCTCTAGTGAGAACTCTAGAAGCAGCGATACTATGCTGCAGGTTGGCTTGAATAAATGAAATGGTACTCACCGTATCACATTCAGCCTCCTCCTCCTCTTCCTCCCCTCCTACTTCAACCCTGCCTCTTCCTACTTCTTCCCTTCTGGTTTAACACCCAGAAGGGAGAAGATCGCCCATCCCACGCCGCTGAATGGTCTCCATCCCATCCTCTCCAGCACCGTGACTGATGTTGTGTCTATACTGAGCACAAGGCGGACCCCATTGGGTTCCTCCTTGCACTTATAGACCCTCCAATGGCTGGTGTCCAGTCCCTGGTTCAGCCTACGAAGGCACTGAAAACAGCGCCCTGTATCCTCCACAGGGCCTGGAAACCAGGCCACCACTCTTTTGTAGGTAGAAAGAGCATCCAGACCCACCACCTTGAGCCTACAGCCCTCCCAAGCTTTGGTACTTTGCTAGCTAGCCAGTCCCTGGTCTCTTTGTCCTGGCATACCATAATGGCAGCCCCTCTGGTCCAGTAAGTATCAGTGAGCCTGGGGGTGAACCCCTCTTCAGGGAGCTCATCCACAAGCTCACCAATCACTCGCTGGATATCTACAAAGTTTTCCTTGGAGACCTTGATCTCCAGATAACCAACACACACAATAGCCATCCGGATGCCCTCCCAAGCGACTATGGCATAGCTTGGTTGCACAATTGACTTGAGCCTCTTCGCTTGCCCACCCTCAGAAGTGCCCCCGGACAGCCTCCGACGTTTACCTGGACCCTGTGAAGGCCCCCTACTTTCAGTAGAATTAGGCCCAGTTGTACTGGGTCCATATTTTGCAATCTTCTCAGTCTCTATCTGGGTCCCAGATGTTCCGGGCTCCTGCAGACGTTGGCTGTTGCCAGAATCCTCCCAGGTACTAGGAGTCTCACTGATCCCAAGCAAACATGGATTCTGCTTGGTTGCCCCTTGTGGAGCCTCCAAGCACAGAAGTTCCCCTTGACAGGAGCCCTCCTTGGAAGCCTTATTGGAGTCCCCTGTTAAGGAGTGCTCCATGGGTTCTGATTTGCTCTCAATGTTCTCAATGCTGATCCCACGAGTAAGGGGGAAATATCAGGTCCACCAAGCAGAGCCCCCATACTTGGTAAGGCTAAGTACATCTGGGAGGTTGCCTGGTATCCCAGAGTGCACCGTTCTTGGCAGACTAACCCACTGCCATTCATCCCATAGGCACGGCGCTCACACCATAGGATTGCGGTTTGTTTTTTCAAGGTTTACTCCTTTAGATCCGCTGTGTTCTGTGCAAACAACGTCACCTCTCATAGGATGTGGCTCTTCACCACGCACAGACGGTCTTGGGTGGAGAGAGGCTATGTTTATTCGCATCTACCACCCCTGGAGAATAGCCAGGAGCCCACTTCAGGCCAGCAGTATCACCCACCGGTAACATGCCGTCCCGGGCACAGCCCAGCCAACTCCCCTTGACCCCTGCTATTACTTTCGTAACTTCATGACACTAGACCACTTAGATACTCCGCATGATAAGACAACTGCTGCAAGAACCTAGAATTAGTAGGATGGTTACACTCTCAGCTAAGCAAATTCATAGAAAAACTGCATAATAAGTATCTGGTATTATGTCCAAAGTGTTCATGATTACCGGTTTGTCATTAGCAACATACGTGTAATGCTGCTCTCAATATTTCCCCCTTTTTTATTCCATTGTTTGTTTAATATAATGTGAATATTTCATATTCTGAGTATGTTATATGGCTGTAGAGCAATTTTTCTTTACCTGTTTGATCAACTTTGCAATTCTAATGTAATGCTGTCAACATAAAATGGGCAATAAACTCACTTAAATAAATACGATTCTAATATCATACTAACAGTTTCTTGATTTATAAAGGAACCTTCAAGACCATAAAATGGAATTACCAGCGAAGGGTGTGAGAACAGGAAAATTAAGAGACCAGAGTGGCTGGGAACACAACATAGGGAAGGTTAAGACTGCCTGCTGCAGACACTGTGCATGTGTGGGCTGTATGTGATGCTCCTAGATATTCCTGATTTGTGTGACATCCATTTCACGCAGCACTTTTAGTATCTTCAATGGCCTCTCCAGGACTGTCAACAAACAGTAACAGTTCATAACTACAAAATTATTTTAATGAACATACCTAAAAATGTGAAATACTGGACCACGTTGCTTGAACAACCGTCTCTTCTTGAATTGTGATCTGTTGATAAACAAGTGCTTTCTGGACTGTCAACAAAGTATTCCCGCATTCTTAATACTGCAATACACACAAATTTCACTACCACCTAGTTGCACAATACTTACGTTATTATACAATGTTCTGGCCATCTTCAGAGAGCTACAAGTTTGATCTATATGTACAGCGTAAATAACAACTTGCAGCAGATGACTGGCAATTTGTACACATACAATAATACAATGAGACACTATATATAATTAATTGTCCCTATATAAATAGGCAGACATGTCAAAAACTGTTTTTTTAAATGGTCTTAGCCACATTCCCTTCTTTTTAAAATGGATCAGAAAATCTATATAAGTATATGTACTGCAATCCAACTAAAGATTAAAAATTAATTTTGATATTTCCCGATCCAGTCTAAACACAAAACATGCCATCATCACAGATGTTTGGATACAGGCATCAAGCAGAATAATTTTAACACCTACATCCAGTATTTAAAAACAGCTTTTAACATTATATTTACCTATTTATATACAGGCGGACCTCTGTATCCGCGGGTAGTCCAAGACCTACCGCGGTTACGTGAAGCCATGGACAGTACCGAATGCTACATAAGTGATATGATTTTTGTGTAACACACATAAATACAGTAAAGTTTAATTGATGAATTCGCACAGTAAGACACTGCCAACATTAAATAAAGTAATAATAAAATGTACTGTACACTACATCGTACATTTACAATGTACTTTCTGTCTCTCGTACGTATGAAAGTAAAGGATTCTTAGGGTTTAGCCTAATCCTCAAGAGACGATAGAGCAATGAAAAAATACAGTACCTGTACTGTACAGTATCAAGGGATGAGAGAACAACTGAAATCATGCTTTTCATCAAAGCGCTGTATAAACAATGAAAAAAAAAAACGTGTTATTGTATCACATTTTACAATGAAAATCATATGTACATACCTGTACATAACATGTAATAAGAAAATTGTATTTGTTAAAAAAAAATCTTAGCTTATTGTGGGTATTCACCGACTTCTCCATTCTTCTTGTTGCCTTCTGAACACACACACTTTTACAATTAAAAGTTTCAACATGCAATTACACAGGCATGAAAATAGACGCGTAATCCGAAATACATTACAGGTAACTCATAATCTAATATATCAAGACTGAAAGCATGAATTTAAGAGCACTGTCATCATCTGCAACATATTAAACAACAATAATTCCTTGCCTGGGATACACAAACAAAAAGCAGAATAACAGTACCAACAACCACTTTGACTTTGTACACATCAGCCACCCTAACCACAGATTACATATAACCAATCTCTTTGTCAGAGATAACTAAAACAATGCCCGGCAACTGTACATTCGGTGCATAATATTACAGAAACAGTGTGCGAGGAAGTGGAAAGGATTCATGTTAACACATTACCATATCCCTCGGTTCTTAAACGAAAGGCCATTTCTTTAAAAATAAAAAGGCCTGTATAATACAAAACTTACTAACATATGATAACTCAATCAGGTTTTGGCTTAAATAGGTCAATGGCAGATCAATAAACAGTGTATTGTACCAAGACAAGTTTTGGGATGTCAAATCCCATTACATTATGCACTGGTATGCTTTTATGTAAAATGCAGGACAGGTGGATCTGACACCAAGGCATGGCATGGCATGGCATGGCCTCAAATTGTGGGTACAGAATGCAGTGTCCAAATATGGAGGGTGGTTGTGAACATATTGGATACGTAATTGTGGACAGCAACTTGTGTACAAAATCATCTAAAAGGAGGTGTCACTGAAGAGACTACAAAAAAAAAAAAAACATATCAAGTCAAAACAGAACTTCCTTCCCTTATCTCTAAGACAGAGAGTGAACTGCTTGTGTTTGAGGAACATGGGTTTGTAGTCTATTCCCTTCTGCTATTTGTCACATAAGACGACAGATTATCATTATGACGTGTACTTCAACTACGAGAAGTGGCTGAAAGACTAATTCCAAATTTATGAGCACACTTTTTCTTGAATAATGCTCAAACAGATCCTGGTTCTCCCACATAGGCCTCCACCAATGCCAAGAGGATGAGCTGTGATTGGCATCACAAAACATTCCTTCCTAAACAGTACTGAAACCTGATAAAATAGTTCAGGCAGTACCAGATAATTTATTTGTGCCAATTTCTGGCTAAAGTATGCTACATCTTCCTCCCTACTAATGAGACATGATTTTGGAAAAAAGTGACACAGACGTGGCACAGAAACGGCAGTAAGTAGAGAAAATTTTTATCACAGCACAACACTGGACTGGGCCTCTTGTTTAATTATGTGTGAAAAAATAAGAAATATTTAATGACTCAGGCACCTACTGACACACAGACTGACCAAACTGTCATAAGCCTGGCACTGACAGCAGCAGCTCACATCCTGACAAGTCTTCACAGCATGAGACATTGTGTGCGCAGCCACTTCTGTAGACAAGCTTTACTGCCATCTTGAGAAGTGAAATACACACACACTCAGCAAAATATACGCCAAAATATTCCAAATATTGCATTCTTTTTTAATATGTTTGTAGGTCATCTAGCAGTTACATTGATAAAACAAAACACTGTTGAGAAATGTACAAACAGGTCTAGTAATTCCAAAATCATAATCTCTCTAAATAAGTCAACCATGCACCTCAAATGATCCAGCCATAATGTCTTCAAAACAGTCCAAATCAGTAACTGTTGAAACAGTTTTAATAACAATACAACTTCCACAATTCCAATCCCACAGACAAATAGCAATCATCATCATCATCATCATCGTCACTGTTTATGGCTTGTGACAGCCCAATAAGTAGGACTCGCTGAGGCTTCAATGTCTGGAGTTTGATTCCCAGACTGTGACCTTGAGACCAAACCAGCTACCAGCAGATTTTGTTGGGAACAAAGTTGTGTCAGAGCAATGTTACCAATAGGGACACTACAATTAAATTCAGCCTCCACATTCTGCTCAGGGTGGTTACAGAAGGACCTCCTTGTCCTACTTTCCCACTCCCCATTCTTACATCAAATACTGCATGTGTGAGATGCAAGGTCCTGTGTTTTCTTGCAGTGATACTCCTGTAACATGAGAGTAGTCAACTACTGGCCCTGATTTGATATGCATCACAATTACTTCACACTTGCACCTCTCCCACTTTATGGTTTCAAAATACCAGACATAACAAGACTGTACTTATGGCCCAATCTATAAATGGCATGACAGGACAGAAAACCTGTGCCACTTAAGCAAACATTCAGATATCATTAACTATGACAAAACTTGTCAAAACACCTTCATTGCTATCACAACACAACCAGGGTTTGCAATAATTTTTTCATATTGAAGTAACAGAATTCAGCAAACTCCCTCTTCATAGGCAAATAACCCCCAGCTAGATAAGAAAATGCCTGCATTTTATGGAACCATTTAGCATTTGATTGTTAACAAATGCTGCTCTGTTGAACCCTTGACAGAAAGTCTCAAATGCTACAGGACTTGAAAATTAGTTGTCTGAACTGGCCCAACAGAATAACAGTCCATAAATTATTTCATCAACAGATAAAGAAAACACAACTTTATTTTAAAAAACTGGGGTAATGGACAATGAAAAGGCCACAGAATGAGTGAGGACTGATCCCTCGCAGGGAGAGGTTTTTTCCCCACCATGTTCAAGATATATCTTGGGTCCACCCATTTTTCCACCCTATGGGTAGTGGGAATTTTATCTTGGGTGCGGGGAAGGGGAGGCTGAACTCCTTGAATGAGACATACAATAATACCTCAACTCTCTGTACATGCCTTCATGCTCTGCTTATGAACAACTGTATCTAATTCAGTTCCAAGAGAAATGATATGTCACAGTTTATACACAAAGTATAAAAAGTGTTCAAATAAACCTTTCAACTTATGACAGTCAACCCCACTGGAATTAAAAATGGCTGTATGCATAAGTGCAACAACCAGATCATAAATGTCCAATGAACTTTAAATTAACTTCTTTTGGGAAAGAAGAAGCCACAGCCACTGCCTGCAACAGTAAGGGCTACTGAATAAGGAGGCAAATTAAAATTGGTTTGATTTCAAATTTCTAACACACGCCTACCCCATAAATATGGTCTCACGTGACTCACATATTTACTAAAAGATAAAGTGATCCCGTTACAGACCCAGTGTCGCCCAGAGGGTGGATAGAGGTATAGCTCTACTCTTCCATTACTGCGGCACTAGAAGGGGGTGAGTGGTCAGCAGCATGTCCCGGCTGCACTTTACACCCGGGAAAGACCCAGTACCCATTTTATAGGAGGCTGGGTGGGCCCCAGGGCCGGTCTGGACAGGCAGAAAATCTCGTCCCCACCGGGCTTCGATCCTGGACCGTCCAGCCTGTAGTCAGTCACTATACCGACTGAGCTACCTGGTCCACACAAATATTTACTACATGGGCTGCTTTTACTTGTTACAGAGTGATGGGGTGTGGTGAAGGAACCCTCAATCGTAAGTCTAACTTCATTACACGGAAAGTGCTGGTCTTATATTACTTCACTGGAAGAGAGAGCAGGAATATATATCGACATCATTCAGCACTGTCAAGATGATCAGAAGAGTGAGCCTCACATATCAATAGAATCATAAAATGGGGTGCTGTGTAGGACAGGATGAAATACCAGCGACAATCAGAATGCTTTACATAAAAGTTACTTCATAAAATCACACAAACCCAAATCCTAACCCTCACATATAAAGGTAACTTTTCTTTCCATTTGGTTCACCTATGTTGGCAACTCTGGCCTCTCTGACCACGATCTAAGGTGGTCAGAAATGTACATAATGCAGGATGGAAACAATGTAGAATGTACATTACTTATTACAATTTCACATCCACATTCACCCACACATTTAAGTTTCATTAAAGAAACAGTGTCTGCACCATACAGTGAATTAACTGTAAACAGGTACAAAACCAAAAAATTTTGATAATCTGTACTTCATTGGTTTCAAATACAAAAACGTACACATGTAACTGCTATTTAGTGTCAGACCAACACACGATTATATCGTGGAGCCATCACTACTCTAACATATATGTTTTTATAATAACTAAAATTCTTTAGCTGGGGCACTCTTGGAAAGTTCATGCGACATCCCATGCCCACAAACACGAACATGTTTAATGAGAAGTGGCCATCTCCTAAGTCTGTATTGAACTATTCAGCAGTCACGTAACAAGAAGAATAAGTAAATCGACAAAAAGAATGAGACAAATTCAAGGGTGGACCAGACCGAAAGTCGTAACTACCAATGACCTACGATAATGGAGGCGCCACTTTTCTGGTTAGCACGACAGCAGTCAGTACAGTATTCTTATGTTCCATTTCTCGTTAAGTAGAATTTATGAGCCACAATTAACGTACCTATAAACTCGGAACAAGGTAAGACTTAGTGGGCAATTTTTCTAACAAGGGTGCACGACACTTTTACAGCTTTCACTTATGAAACTGCTCGTTAACAAGGTGGGCGATAGTGACCCCAAACCACATTTCACCAGTATCATTGCTCCATTACCTGTAAAATCTTATAATGTACTCTTAACCATTTCTGCTGTTAATGTAAATAACATATTTAAAGTTTTCAATACAAAACAAACACATTCGTCCACCACGTCACCTACGCCATTTTGCATATACAATTACATGAATCATATTAGCCAATAAAATCGCTTCTCTTCGACACAGATTATAGAGCTTCCACCTTTTAATCCGTGACCGTCCTCAACTCTCGGTGTTTGGGTACGGTACTTGTCTCCATGATCAAGGGTATTTGATCAACTTTATTTATTGATGACATCCCATTGTGATATACGAAGAGCAGGAAGGAAGTACTACTTCCCTTCTGCTTTTCGTCAGCTTTTCTAACGCAAAGATGCCATTATAGCAGCAACTATTTTCGGCACAGAGTAATCTCTGGTAAATTATTTAAAGTAATATGGTTCCCGTAGTTTATCGCTCCTGAATATGCAGATAACACGGAACAGATTTTCTCTTATGAAACGAATAGTTGCCCTGCTGCTCAAAGAATTACTTGCATTTTGTGAAACCCGAAGGTCCAAAGGAACCCAGCGCCGGTCTTGATCTTTTGCCACAATAAATCTCACGCACACCCTCTCTTCATTTCATATTTTCCTAATTAAATTCGGTGCACTACTTGCCTAACCATTAAATCTTCCAGCTCACATCTTACTTAATTTTAAATTCAGGTCAAAGTTCTTAGCCGTTTTCACTTCAAAATATTCACCCACTGGAGTATTGTTATATTAATCCTGCGTTATTTTATGCTTTCCAGGTCAAAATATTCCAACCAGAAACTTATTCCCGTATGCTGGTACACATTTGTACATCAATGAGACTTAAAGGCTGGAGTGGTAAAATGTAGGCTGGATTCAACTGAATCAGGATAGAGGCAAATGGCGGACTCCTGTAAACACAGTTCCATAAAGAGACGCGCAATCTTTCGTTGGCTGAACGAACATTCGCTCTTCAAAGAGGACTCTGCCCCAGTGAGTTCCGGTCCTACTAGAACAGCAACTGTAATATTTCGGGAGGATCCGTTATTGATTAAATCCTTTGGTTTCGCTACACAACCTGTGTTTGTTCGGTCAGAACACACGAATCCTGTATCAGAAGATCACATCAATCTAAACGCAGAATGGTTTGTACGGGATTTAGGACATAAAAGGCACAGTGTGCATACATAAATACTACTATGGTGCATCTTATGTTTATGGGACCGTGCATCATCTTTATAGTTGAGTAAAGAGAAACCAACTTGATGCCACTTATTTTATTATATATTCAATACTCATTCAATGCTTCAGACTGCATAAAGACACC
>Ga0123357_10010438_pt1 | contig 11817 bp, 8 predicted proteins | sample TergutEmb28metaG_FD_89873 | JGI IMG/M metagenome (GOLD analysis project Ga0123357, IMG submission 89873) | Embiratermes neotenicus P4 segment gut microbial communities from Petit-Saut dam, French Guiana - Emb289 P4 | ecosystem: Host-associated > Arthropoda: Insects > Digestive system > Gut ...
AACAGCGTCGCTTGACACCTATCATCACGACATCGAGCGTAAGCCCGTGATCGCTGTTCCGCGGGCACACTACCGCTCATCAGAACCAGTCGCAGCCGCCGCAATTCCACCACGGACCTCCAGTCAATCAACCCCGTGACCGGCGGTACATTATCAACCACGGACCACCATAAGCATATGGTTTTCTGCACTGAGTTTTTGGGTGGGTGGTGGTCTTGAGAGCCGCTGCATAGTTCGTGTTTACGGCGCGGATGATGCCGCACAGCAACCACATGACCATTGACCAAACCTCCTCAACCCATGACCAGTCCTGAGCATAGGGTATTGAAGAAAATGGTACTCTTCTGTAGGCCTTTTAAATGCTACCACCATTCCCCTCCTCCATAGAGAACAGTATAGCACAGAAAAAGGATCAAAGCCTAGTTTATGTGCACCAGCATTTATGTAAAAGAAGGACATATATGGATGTTTTGAAAAGCAGATAATCTAACCTCAGTTACAAGTAACACTGATATATAGAAAGTTTCACTTTTTGCGAATAGAAGAAACGAAATGTGCCAATTCTTATATAAATTGAGGTGCTGAACACGAAAATCACAATAAAAATGCTTCATTAGCTATGGCTTTCGAGCTATTGACTCTTACCTGTACCACGTCATAAGTCAAAGGTTGTGTATAGCTCTAGCACTGTCGAACCTTCTTCGCCTGCCAATTGAACATCGAGTTTGGAGAATCACGCATCAAGATCCAGCAATAATCTACAAGCATTGATGGGCTCCATTTCCCTTTGTATCTGCCCTCCATTGCTTTGATGTCCTGGTGGAAACTTTCACTGTGCTTGTCATTCACAGAACCACAGTTCCCGGAAAGAAGTCCAGATGAGAACTCAGAATGTGAATTTTCAAGGACATATTGCACCACAGTTTCTAATATGAGGATAGAAGTTCTTCCACAAGATCCTTGTAGTTATCTGCTCTTCTGTTTCCTAAAAAGCCTGTAACCATCTCTCAGAAGGCATGCCATGCTCTCTGCTCATCACCCGTAATGATGCACTCAAATACCTCATCACGAAGAAGTGAGCGAATGTCTGGACTGGTGAAAACACCCTCTCTCATCTTGGCATTACTAAACAGGGGGAATTTTTGTCACAGGTACAGAAATGCTGTATCATTACGATCCATAGCCTTCACAAAATTCTTTATGAGGCCTAATCTGATAAGAAGAGGTGGCAACAAAATCTTTGATGACTCAACCAGTGAATGATGCTTTACATTTTTGTGTTCTGGCTCCAAAATCTTTCTGGCAGGCCATATCCTTTTGACATAATGATGTGCCTTGTCTTTGCTGTCCCATTCACACAGGAAACAAAGAAACTCAGTTTACCCGAGTTGCAGTCCAAGCAAAAGTGCAATGACTTTCAGGTCCGCACAAATGCTCCACTTGTATGTGCTAGACTTTATGTATTGCAGTAACTGCTTCATGCTATCATCAGTTTCTTTAATTCCAAATGTCTGTTTAACCATAGGAAATTTGAAATGTGCTATCATACCAGTGATTTGATTTGAGGTCATATCATATCATATATCATATATCATAACATATCATATATCACATCATATCATATAATTTATTTTCATTCCATTGAGCCTTACATAATTACAAAATTCATATGTGTATGGAAATAGTCATATTTGCTAAAGAAGTCCAGACGTGAAGTCAGTATAAAAGTGTACAACGATATTAGTTACTAGGCCTAGTATGATACAAAAGCACTAATTAAAAGGATACGGTACTTATTGGACAAAAAAATAATATACTATAACTGCACAATAGATAAAGATTGGTAGATTCATGTATTTATGTTACATACACAACAAGATCTAAAATACAGATTAGTAATTAAAGAAAAAAGAAATATAAATGTATATGCATTTTATGTCCCAAACTTTCAGATACTAATTTAGATCATATACAAATAAATTTAACTTTTTTGAAGGTCAAAATATCCATCCAAAGAATAAAAGGTATTTTCATATAAAATGTCTGTAAAATCAATTTAAATTTCTTGAGATTATCAGACTCTATTTTAATATAAGAAGGGAGCATAATCAACACTTTAACACCTAAATAGTACACTCCCTTCTAGTATTTCGTCAAATTCACAGAAGGTTAATGAAAATTAGCATGTTGTCTAGTGTCAATGTGATATATCCCAGAATTGACCAGAAATTGATTCTTTTTTTCTTATAAACAAAAGAAGAGAAAGAATGTGTTGGGAAGAGAGTTGTAATAATCTTCCTATGCAACCTGCAAATCTCTATATTGTCTGAGGAGTGCCCCCACAACAATAAACCTTAGGTCATTACAGAGTGGAAGTAGGAATAGTAAATCATTTTCAGAGTATTTAGTGATACATGCAGTTTGACTGACCATGTAGCATAACAAGCTACTTAATGCGTGTTTTCCAAGAAAGAGTATTGTCAATATACATACCAAGAAATTTTGTTTCAATAGCTGTAAGGATTCGTTTATCTTCATATATAATTTGTATTTCAGAAGTACACGTACTTTTATTTGTAAAATAAATAAAATAAGTTCTGTCAAAATTCAAGGAAAGCAAATTAGCTTTGAACCACTAATTTAGTTGTCCAAAAACTACATTAAGATCACTTTGAAACTGAATATTATTTGGGCTTATAATTAATATACTGGTATCATCAGCAACAAAGATAGGAATAACTTTATGTTCTATGGCCTTAGGTAAGTCATTGATGTATACAAAAATAATAATGGGCCCAAAATTGAATGCTGCAGCACCACATGTATTATTTTGGTCCATTTTGAGACTGTGTTAGAACTAAGATATTAGTTAATTATATGAATTCTTTGATATCTACTCTGAAGATAAGATTCGAGTAATAATATAACCTTACCACTTATTCCTTTATAAGGTAACTGAGACAGTAATAAATCATAATTAACAGAGTCAATGGCCTTTTCCAGACTGCAAAAGATACTACCAGCTATTGCTGTTTTATTTAAACATTCAACATTTCATTTTTAGTTTAAAAATGACATCTTCAGAGGCTTCGCCTTTTCTGAAACCAAACTGATTTGCCATTAGTAACTTATTACTATAAAAACGTTCAGTTAGCCTAATATACACAGCTGTTTCAAAAACCTTCGAGCAAAAAGTCAATAATGAAACAGCTCTATAATTTGTTGGTTTCATTTATGCATTACATTTGTTGTGTTTATATTAAATGATAACCCATTTACTGTAAACCATTCATTCACTTGAATTAATGCAGATACTGATAATGTTTACAAATAATTGAAATTGTTGGCAATTAATGCACTCATATCACCTGCAAATAACACCAATTTTGAATTATTGTTTATGTTAAGAGGTGGATCATTAGTGTAAATTAGAGAAAATATTGTGGTCCTATGAATGATCTGTGAGGCACCCAATACTTTACCTCCCTCCAACCTGACGAAATCTAAATAACTCAGAGATGTTATGTCCACCCTTCATTTCTTCTTTGAGAGATAGGATTAAAACCATTTTGTATTTACTCCACGTTATCCATAGTGGTTTAATTTATCACTGAAAGTTTTATGGTTAATACTGTTGAAGTTAGTAAACAGAGCAGTTCACTGGATACAAAAGCGGTTTATTGTGCAGATAAAACAAGATTATTATTAACAACATGCCACACTGCATGAAGCAACCAGAACAAGCACGTGACACATACAAATCCTGTTCAAAAAAAGACCGAACTCTTGCTGTAAAAGCTTTATTGATCAGTTTACAGCATTTTAACCACTGTCCCCTTCGAAGTAGTTCCATCTACTGGCGAAACACCGTTTCCATCCTTTCTTCCATTGTTGGAATGCTTCCTGGAACGCACTTTCTGTGATGGCGCGCAGTTCTCTTTTCGCATTTTCCTGAATCTCCGCTACGGTTTGGAAACGACGTCCTTTCAAAGTGATTTTAAGTTTGGGAAACAGGAACAAGTTTGCTGGGGCTAAGTCCGGAGAATAGGGTGGATGGGGAACAACGGATGTCTGATATTTTGACAGATAACTGCGGATGAGGAGCGACGCGTGAGCCGGCGCATTGTCGTAGCGCAACATCCAAGCGCATGTGTTCGAAACATGTAGAGGCATGAAATAAACTTATTGTGAAACAAAAATTTTGTGCATCAAGTTGGTTAATTACTGAGATAAATATCCAAGTCTGGTTTTCCCACAATTCAGGCGTCTTCCTGCGCACAGCATCCCTCAAACGCGCTAAAACTTCCTGGTACAACTGTTTGTTTACGATCTGAACACGTGGTACAAATTCGTGCTGTACAATGCGTTTCCAATCAAAAAACACAACAAACTTCACCTTGATCTTTGACCGACTCATCCGTCTTTTATTGGTCGAGGAGACCTTTCCCCAACCACTGCGACGATTACATCTTGGTTTCAACATCATACCCATAAACTCACGTCTCATCTCCTCTTATGATGTTCTTAAGAAAGATTTCATTACCAGTTGCATTGGCAAGCAGTTCCTGACTGATTTCAACATGGTTCTCTATCTGGTCGTCAGTCAACAAACACGGCACGAATTTTACACTGACGCGACGCATCTGAAGTTTTTCAGTACAAATTTGATGGCAAGATGTCGAAGGTACACAACTGTCCCATTTAAAATAATTCGGAAGCGTTATTGTTTGCCTAAACAGGCGTCAAAGGTATTCTTCCAAGTATTTTGTTTTCTCTGTCATAACTTTTACAATAATATATGATTATAATAGTTCAGTTGATGTATTTATTACGTTATTATTTTTAAATATGGAGAAGTAACACCCTCAGCTACTCCCATATTTGCCTCCATATCGCATTCAATGCCATTACGTGAGTTGTTAACGCGAATTGGCTGTAATGCGATTGATGAATACGTGAACTCTGTTTTTATAACGAGAACTTTCGCATACGCGCGTTGGCTATTAGGCGATTTCAGGGACCAGTGTAAACATATAGCGCCAAACATAATAATAATAATAATAATAATAATACGTAATTAATTTCATTACGCAGTTTTCTAAAACGCGACGTCTCACAAGAAGGCAACTATCACATAATACCGGGAACGACTGCGTAATAAATATAAAATGCAATAATAAATAAGGGTGGAAGACTAGCCGAAACGACTGTAATAATTATAATAAATAATGGCTAGTGAGGATAGAGGATTTATAGACATTATTTACTGCTCGAATCCTCATGTGCACGTGAAAAAAAAAAAAAAGTCGACAGAACATCAGTGTGTAGGTGCGCCAAATTATTAACCTGCCCGGGGAAGCCTCTAGTCACGGCCCGACTCCGATCGTGTTGCAACATGGTTCTCCAACCCGCGGCCCGTCAGTTTGTATCATGCTGTGCTCGCGGGTACATTTGTAACACAAAACAGTTTAGGTTGTATACTACATATTGTCATTTTTACACGTGCGGTCCCAAAAACAGCCCACAACAACGGGTTGACTCTATCATCGAATGGTTGGACGACCATGTGCTACAACGTCGGTTTCTATGGAAACATTGATCGTTCATCACAGCGGACCTCTGATGAGAAATTTTCGCTTCACTGGGAGAAGACCAACATGGCCGCATGTTAGTCTTGAATTTTCTTTACTGTTTGCCAATGATTTGAAAGGTTTCAAAGTACGTTAGGATTCCATCTTTTTCATCTCAACCACGCAAATATAGTTATAAAGAAGGTTGAAGTGAAACAGAATTGTGAATAGGTGTGTATACTGGGCGACTGTTTCCGATGCCCATCTGGAAGTACAACCGGCCCATGCTATTGCGTACAATACTAAGGTGCTGCCCAAAATTGTAGCATTGATTATTTAGATTTGTTGTTCTTTCCAGTTACCACCTCTTGCAGTTAGTTCCGGAGGCAATGTTACATCACCAGCATCCAATGGCAGTGCCGGCAAACCAGCATAGAGATGCCAGGTTTGTAATATATGCCTTTTATATTCAGGACTATGTTATTCGTTAACCCGGTAGTCTGAGTTATGTTTTAATTAGCATGAACTGAATTTATAACTAATGGAAATGTATGCTAAGAGCATATCTGTTAATTAGTGAGAAATATGTCCTGTAGTTGAATTGTTCCTATTAGTTTAACTTTTAACGATGGTGTTATTGTTTAGCATGTTATGTTGTGTGTAATGGTTTTATATATGTATTTATAATGGAGAACAATATACGTATATATATAATGGGAAAGTGACACAGAAGGGAAGTACATCGCTGTAGTGTTTACCATTTTTCTTTATGTGTACAGTTCCACATACTTGTATTGCTGCAACTGAAACAGTGTTTGTGTGCAGATTGTAGTGTAATTGAAATATGTATCCTATTTTATGTGGTGGGTTTATTTTATGTGTGATACGAGGGAAATGATCATCTATGTGGGTCACCAATGTAGTAACAACACCTAATGTGACAGTTACCAGTATAGATTCAGTTTTTGGCACTACTGAAATCTGATAGTCCTGGTTACATTTTTTTCTGTTTTGTCTTCACAAACTGGTTGGCAAATGTTGAGTTATTGTCACTGGCAGCACATATGTAATTTTATCAGGAAAAACACACACTTTAAACACAGTTTTTGATTCTTAGAATGTATCACTCACACAAAGTATGAATTCATAGGCCCTGGTTTTCAAGACCTGATCTTTAACAAGATTTTCAGAATCCCTGAGCTTCAGTCACATATCTCACAGTCACATATGAAGAGAAAATCATGGAAGTGTAACCAGTACCTGATTTCTTCACATTTCGAGCCTTGCCAGTGCAACATAACTTTTGAAATATATTCCAGAATTATATGATTTTACGAAATACGTGAGTGGTTGTGGTAATATATCATATGAAAAGAAGTTAAATGGCTGATGTTACCTCTATATCAAGAAAGTCTCATGTACCAGTCAGTATGGACGTCCAAGCAATGCATAATCTGTACCTTAATTTTGCTGTGTAATGTAGTCATATGGCACAGAAAAGTAATTGACATTAATCCGTTCTTTTCTTCAAATTGTTACTGTACTGAATACATAAGCAGCAAAAGTCTAAAATAACCAGCAGTTAATAATCCACCATTGTTAGGCTTACACATATGATGACAAAAGAAACTGTTAATCTACACAGGTTAGACTTCAAAAAAGTTTTAATTTATTGTTAGAAACTAGTCTTGCAGGTTTCATGTTGTTGACACAACCTTGTCAGAACACAATTATAACAGCAAGGTTGGGTTTGAGGTTTTTTAATTGGTATGTGTGTGGGGGAGAGGGGGACTTAACTTTGTGTCACTATGATTTTGGTCCTCGTGTGCCTCTGCACCTGTCATATACATTATAGATGGTAAGATATTACTACTACTCGCTGCATAATAACATGGAAGAGTGTGGTTCTCACCTACTTCATGGCGGAAGCCTGAAATCATGCATAGTACTCCTTAGTAGGTGTGTTTGTGTGCTCCATTACTGGTCATTCCATGTCACATGAATACACAGAAGTACCAAATTCATCGTGACTCCTGCAGAATTTAATGAAATTATGTGATGTATTACCCTTCGTAGGTTTGAGTTACCATTCTAGTTTTAAGACATTTGCATGTTTGAAAACATACTATGCTGTGTCATGACTTGGATTTAAATTTCTGCCACACTATACCCAGTTGAGTATGAAGCTCAAATTAGACTCATATTAAAGGCAGTTGAAAGACTTTCAAGTGAGAAATTGTGTCACTTTAGAAACAGAAACTTTTAAGGTCAATTGATATGATCTTTAATAGTGTACTCTTAACATGTAACCTGATTTCAAGTTGGGAATGAAAAGAGATTAACATGCAAGTGTGTTGTGGAAGTTAAGGCTGTCTCACTTTTAATGTTGTATAGAAAGCATTTTATAAATTAACTTGTATGTGCTAAATGTAACTCCTTATGTTGATGGATGTAGCGTGAAACAGATGTTAGTTTCAGCAGTTAGGTGAAAGTTCTGTGTTGCTGGCATGTTTCTAGCATCAGTCAAGTTATAGGTATGTCATGTTATGATCAGAGGTCCCTCACAATAAACAATGCCAGTTGGTGAATCCCTGCAATATTTGAGTGGAATGGAGAAGTGCGCAGTTGAGGAGGACCATGAGGAAGAAGAAGACTGATTTGCCCTTCTTCATTGGTTTCATTTTTGGACAGTACGGAGCCAGGCTACCAGATGTCACTGTAAATGTGCCAAAAATTCTTGAAATTTTTCATGTTGTGTCACTTTTTTAAGTGTGTGTGGAGAGTGTATTGTACAAATTTAGAAGAGCTATGTCAAGCACACGTGTTTTTACAGGTAGAGAATCTGATGAGCATTCCAGGCTGTGCATAATGTGTGGAGTGTAGCATGTGGATTTCATGTGCCCTATAGAGTCATATTATGCATGCTCGCCTTACTACCGAAATAAAAAAATCATAGCAGTGTTTTAGAGAGTTTGGGTCTTGTGGGATGTGATGCTGTGTTAACGTTTCCTGATTCTTGGACCCCTCAGCAAGTGAATGTATAGGCACTTCGTTCTTTCAAAATGCTAAGAATGCAAACCCAGCAACACAGTGTCATATCCCAGAAAACTGGAATCATCAACATGGAGACAGATTATTGACATGTTGGAGAGACATGTATCTTGTGCAATATGTGTTACAGTCTGATGTTTATTGGACTGTGCATCATTGTGGTAGTTGAAGAATAAAAAACCAACTAGATGTCACTTGTATTATTTACTTTACTTCTTAGATACTCTACATGTTTCGGGCATTAATATGTCCATCTTCAGGAGTCTGCGACTATGTTGTTGAACTACCCCATTGGCTGTATTGTTCTTGGATTGCTGTGTGTTGGAGTCAGGGTGCGGTTCGGCTGGGGTGGTATCCGGACTGCCTGCTGAAGCACAGTTGTGCTTCAACCGGCAGCCCGGATACCATCCCAGCTAAACCGCACCCTAACTCAACACACAGCAATCCAAGAACAATACAGCCAATGGGGTAGTTCAACAACATAGTCGCAGACTCCTGAAGATGGACATATTACTGCCCGAAACATGTAGAGTATCTAAGAAGTAAAGTAAATATAACAAGTGACATTTAGTTGGTTTTTTATTCTTCAACTATATGTTATGATGTTTTATCTGAATTTGATGACATTGGTGCCTGCACAGTGTGGACACATGTGGCTAGCCATCCAGATTCTTTCTGATGTGTATTTGTTTCTTCAAACTGCTGTGTGTTATTGTAGCACATGTGTAGTGTTACTTCAGTTTACATTGGCACACATCACTGGTTTTTTATTTCATAGTTTGAAAAGTAAGAGGGATACTAAAATTTTGTGAGCTTATTAATGGCAATATATTGAATTTATTTTTTCCCTGATTTTATCAGAAACCGTATTTGTGGTTGTTATTGATGTACCAGTGTGCTTATATTTTAAAATAATTTACTGTAACTGACTTAAGTTGGGAGGCAGTATGTCCTGTGGCTGAAAGACTAACTGCTCCATTTCCAGTCAGCAGATCAACTTCTGTCATGGAAGTAAGATTTAGTCAAAAAGTTGGTCTAGGAATAAGGGTGGTATGAATGATATGTATATTAATTATCTCATCACTAGAATGCAGGATGTAATATAAAGTGAGGTTAGGTAATAAACTACTTGATTGTGTGGCAAAGTTAAGATATTTAGGAATAAGAGTATAGGCACTGCCTCAGATATTGCTTTGCATTAATTCTGACAAATTTTAGTGATAGAAGACTTGAAGAACATTGTCCAGGCTTAAATTAATATTTTTGCCAGCGGCTGGTGGATCTTCAGTGGCAAGACTGTAGCATATTTTAATCATTATGGACAACAGTGTTCTACATTGTTTCACTGTTTTGCTATAAACTGTGTAATTAATGGATATAACACAAGCTTTCAAGAAGGATTTACTGAAAAAATAGGTGTATTAAACATGAAACAAAAGTACTTTAAATATGGGAGATGTCTGCTACCGTTCAGTTCAGTCATCTCACATCCTGTCTAAATATTTAATAAAAGTAGTATAAAATTGTAACTGTCAAGTGCATTACATTGTTGTGAAACATTGTCTCCCAGTCAGAGAGGAGACAGGGTTTAAAGTGTTGGAGAATGAAATGCTGTTGATAGAGAAACTTATGTACAGATCAGTAGCTGTTTGCTTTGTGTTCTTCACTTAATATTATTGGGGGTCATTTAGTAAAGGATATGTAATACAAATGGAGGAAATGAGATTTGCATACAGGAGTTTGGTTTTGAAACCTCAACGGAAGGAACCACTTGGGAAACCTAGTTGTAGATGGCAATATAGTAAAGTGGATCTTGGAGAAGTGTTGTAAACTGGATTTAAATGATTTTGGATAAATTTAAAGGCTGCGTTTGTAAAGATGGTAATGAATGTTTTGGTTTTTTGAATGGAGGTGTTTGAGTCTACCTGAGCTCTTGTCCATTTTTAAATTAAGGACTGTTGTGAATAGTTACAGCATATTCAGAGGTTGGTTAATAAATAGTGTTATGTCATTTTTAATATTCTCAGGTTGGGGCAAGTCCCTATGAGAATGCAGCAGCAGCAGCAGCAACCTATACCACAACAGACACAACAGCGACAACCCATTTTAATGGGTATGCAGCCTCAAGCAAGTGGTCCTGGTAAAGTTATGCAATTTTTCTTTGTGATAGTGGTGCCATATATTGGATTTACTTAAACTGATACGTATTATTCCAGTCATATTTTTAGCCCACTTGCTAAGGGTTTTTGTGTTATTAGTCATGTGTTGCTGCAGCTTAGTGGATAATTTATTTTGGCGTTTGGTTCCTCATTATAGAGCTGCCCATTGCCATTTCTGTGTGATTGTAGTGGCCATTGAAAATTCTCAGTGGAAAACATTCTGTTATTGTTTACAGATCAAGTACAGTTTAATGGTAATATAAAATTCCTGACACAAGTGTGAGACTGTAATGTTATGCACTTTAAAGATCATCTGCATGTGACATGTTTCTGTGTGCAGTGGTTTAGTCTGTTAAGAAAAATTATTGATTTTGTATCTTCATCTCTCACCCCTGTCATCTCTTTGTATATACATGACATCCTTTCTCCTTCATTCCTTTCCCATTCACTTTATTTATTCATCCTGTTGTTCTTATTCTTTTCTTTCCTTTCTTGTATAGTAAAACAGTAGGCAAGATGCTGTAATTATTAATGCCATCTGTCACACTTTGAAAATACAGGCAGGTCTCATTTTACACAATTTCTGTTGGCATGATTACACTTTAACGTGACTTATGTACACCACTTCTTAACTTTACATGATAATTTTTGGTTTAATGTGATGAGGCATAGACAATCTGTGGCTGCCTTTATCTTCCATAGAAGACTAACAGAAAGCGATATCTCTGTCACGCCGTCAGTCATGTGTACGAATTGATTACATTGGTGATATAATAATATGGCTCGTTTAATTTGTGTCAATAGCATTTGCTTTTCTTACCAACATTTTTTTTTTTTTATTGTACCATAATTAGCAATCAGAGACAGTCTTACATAATCTCTATGAGCTAATGTGTTGTGAAGTTGGCGGTGATCTAGGCGACGTCCAGCGACGCTGCCTTAGGGATTGTTATCTGTTGTCCATCTACGTTTTAGTCGCCTTCTGCTTGGTGGGGTGAGGATCGTTGCGACGAGGGGGTTTGAATGTTTTTGCAATC
>Ga0123357_10010440_pt1 | contig 11817 bp, 5 predicted proteins | sample TergutEmb28metaG_FD_89873 | JGI IMG/M metagenome (GOLD analysis project Ga0123357, IMG submission 89873) | Embiratermes neotenicus P4 segment gut microbial communities from Petit-Saut dam, French Guiana - Emb289 P4 | ecosystem: Host-associated > Arthropoda: Insects > Digestive system > Gut ...
AAAGTGGGGGGGGCACAGAGAGAAAAACGAATCTGTTATGGCATATCCAGGGTGTCGAATTTTTCGTCCGCCAAAAAAAAGGACAGAAAGGTAGCGGGGGTTTCCCTGCCGGCCCCCCTGCCCCCCCCCCCCCAAAAAAAAACAAAATTGAGTGGGATTTTTAAAAGCATTTCTATTAGACAGTAATTTGCAGGTTTTCAGATCTTCATGTCTTATGTTATTAAATGGTTTTAACCTGGCTTATTATGCTGAGTAGAGTCATAAGCTTGTTCTGGAGTTTTAGAGAAACGTTTGGGCTCCAGCTACAAAAACAAGCACATGGTGGTACTAAATGTGACAACACAGATGATTACCTCAATAGTTTCTAAATTATCCTATAGAGGAAAGTTTTTCAATTTCTTTAATATTCAATACTGTCAAATATATCGGATTATATGGTTTCATGCCTAGGTTTCCTTTTGTAAGTTTCCATGTCGTCACGTTGCTGTGGTTCTTTCACTCTACAATGTAGGAATGGGTAACAATTTTTGTTCTCGCGGCATGAAACACTGCAAAGGTTAAGCCACAAAAACAAAAATTATTACGGGAAACTTTGTACGGATTTTAAAGCAATTGTTTGTAATGTCTGCCGCTAAGGATGACTAAGATGGATGTGTTGAATTAAAGATGGATAGAACTGTTTATTTTAAAAAATAGGAATTTATCATAGTATTGAAATAATATGTTTTCCAGTTTTTTGGAACACACTAAGTAAATGACAGTTCTTATTATGATTATGCCACAGTTCTCTAATGCGTATTTCGTAATTTGAAAATTATTATTCCAATGTTGTTATTTCAGATACGGTTTAATTTACTATTCGAAGGCAGTTTCAGTTTGAAACACCGGAAAAAGTATCATATTTTATTTCAAAACGAAAGACATTTCAAACCTGTCAATGTTAAGATGAAGTTTAACTGTAAAGAACAAACGTGTTTATTGCAGTGAACACATCTCAAATATCAGAGTTTTAAAATAAAAAATCCAGTGTATAAAATAATGAGTTTATGAGCTGTTAGGAAATGTATCTGGAATATATTACACATTTATCTCACACCAATAACTTGGTATACAAGGTTTTAAACAATCAACTGGTCTAGCTTTTGAAATGTCCTAATAGTTTCAAACATGACATTGATTTTGTACCTACAAGACCTTTCCGTACTTATACTTTAACTGCTCGTAAGTTTGTTTAGTGTTAACGCCTAAATAGCGCCCACATTTACCTCTATGACCTTCTGAATTCTGTCTTACTGCTGGCTGTTTGGTGTTTGGCTGCAACGGTAGTAACAATAATAAACAATAACAGACTAAGGGTCTAAACTATCATACTTATTAATTATGGTGCTAGTGAGTTACAAGTGTTTAAAATACTGATTGTAAATACTTTACTGCCTCATACTTCCAATGCTAATTATTATTTTCCTAATTATTTCACAAACAAGAGAGCACTTTCTTCTTCATAAGAATCAGACGGTGTCTGGGGCCCACACAGCCCCCTTTTTCATTGGGTGCAGAACTCCCTTTCTTCAGGAGTCAGACAGCTGAGTCACGTGACTGCTGTCTAGTGCTGAGGTTAAGAATGTGTGGCGCTATACTTCCGTTTGTCTTCATGGTTTGTGTTGGGACAAAAAGAAGTTACTTCACAATGTAGAGTCATAATGAAGTGAAGAGCATAGTAACTACTATGCCCTTTTCTAACTCCCTCGGGTCGCTATAAACCATTAACTCTATATCATAACGCGTTACTTGGAAAGTTTAAAGTCATTGAGCAAGTCTGTTAAAATTATTGTCATGACCTTTTGTGTAGGTCAGTCTGAAAATTCAAAGTGGAATTAAAATTGCTTTCATTCTTCTTTTTTTTTCAAAAATTTATATGTCAAACACAAAGTACTATGCCTTTAGTAGTAAACTTACCTAACTTAAAATTCTCTACATTGGTTTGGAAAGAAAAACACAACAATTACACAATGTTATCTAAGAAAAATACTTCACAATGTTAACCATACAATGAAATGGTTGGAAAAGCTCCCAAAATTTAATCTCACTCCCTTCCATTGAATTCATCTTCTTTCCAACTCCGTATCTTTGTAATGGAAGGACCTTGCATATAATTATTTATATGAGCTACTTTGAACTAATTAGACTGTAATTTAATTAACACGTTCCTTACTCAGGAAACAGGTGTATACTCGAGAAGAAACCACAGGTTCCGTCCATTTAATATCTTTTCATGTTTCATTTTGTTTAATTAACTTAATGTTGCGGTTTTTAAGAATCTTCTAAGTGAGACAGTTTTCACTCCCAGTGCATTAAGAAATTAAAAGTCACATACAATTTCTATAAATATTCTTTTAACTTAGTTACGTAGAAGCTGTTTACTTACATTAACATCGAGGAATGTGTAACTTGTCAGGAGCAAGCACACGTGAGTTTCAGAATACTGGCTCCAAAAATATGCGTTAGTTGACATCAGGATTTTACTAATTCTTCATGAGTGTCTTCGTGACAAGCATTCCCTTTATTGAATCACAGCCTGTGGCAAGTGACCTCCTTGTGACAGTTAACTGAGGTAACTATATATTTAGTGACAATCTCGAATGTAGCAGAAACCACAGGACATAGAGGCTTATATATGAACTGTTTTGATTCAATATATTATACTTTTAGTGTGAAACTGCAGGGAAATCTGGTTTCGGAACACATACTGCTCTTGAACCAGACAATTTTGGTAATTTCTGCAGAGGGAAAACTTAAATGAGGTCTCTAAAGACATAAAGGTCTACAATATACCTTCGTCAGAGGTGATCATTACGCTGAGCCAGATATTCCAAATGTACACTCCTTATTTTATTCTCCAAATTTTTAACGGGTTCTAGTACTGAATACCTACGTACACCCAGTAAAACTAATATTTATTCGTGAGAGGAAAGAAATATATCGTAGATTGTGCAGGAGCATAAGAACAGATCGCGGAGAAGTAGGCACAAAATTCCAATTCGGAAACATATATTTCGAAGGTGTCTTTGAAACTATGTATCCTTCATTGACTGTCGTGCCTAGTTGCCATGCGATATAAGGTTGCGAAACTGAACGTCTGTACACTGTCAGGGTTTGCATGATTTCCTTTCACAAAAGAACCAGAAATCATGATCATCAAATCGCAGATTATTTTACTAATTAAGATTTAACAAGCAGTGAAAGAAATAATCACAGGTAATTGATACGTCTATGTCTAAAAATGCAGCGCGTAACATTCCATATTTTTATATTCACATTAAATATAAATGTGACCTTACTATTTATTTGTGGTCTTCAAGATTTTTAGTACATTTAGAACACTCTAAAGACCTTCAATGCTATACATTGCGTAGGTATTATGCCTCCTGTTGGTAATGCCGTGTGAACCAGATGTACAGAAATGATTTAAATGAACTATAAATATGAAACCCTGTTTACTCGCAGTTATTGATTTCCCATCCTGTTTCCATATGACGGGTGACTGTGTCTGTGTGTATACATAGAGAGCCTGTTGGTGTCTTGTGGTGGTGGGCTTCAATCCGACTACAGTTAAAATAGTAAATGAGTGAGTGTAATTACCTAAGTAGAAGCCTTAAGTTAAACAACAGAAAGCTAAATTTGGAAGTGGTAGTTACCACTGAAACGATGGCATGTTTCTATCAGCATGCACGATTTCATATTTCAGAAGATAGTGTTCGTGTGTGTGTGTGTGTGTGTGTGTGTGTGTGTGTGTGTGTTTGTGAGTGACGCTGTAAATGTGAAGGAAGAAGAAATGCTCATAAAACTTTGTACGGTGAACTTCAGGTGCAGAGGTCAGTTTCCACGGTCACTGATGGGAGCATAACATTGATGGTAATGTCACAACAAACGTGAAGGTACGAAGAAGTTCAGGACAGGGTCATATGAACAAAGAGACCAAACGTCGATTGAAAGGAAACCAATATATTTCTTAATCGTCTGTATCATTTTGTAGTGTTGCATAAAGGCACTTCGTCACAAACAGAGTTAGAGAGTGCCGCAGGAAAACTAAAAACACTCTGACACTAAAACTCACCCAAATATATTATATATATATATATATATATATATATATATATTTCATACCTTTCCTCAGGCAGGAAAAGTTCCTTCTCCATTAAAAAAGAACAGCAGTTATTGCAGAGTAAGGAAGGAATAGCTGTTTATTGTAAGAAGCTTACGAAACATACACAGCTAACCGCCGATATAGCTCACCCCACTCCCTCCCCACGCCCCACCCGACCAAGGCTTACGTAGGACCCATGTAAGTTAGTGAAGAAAAATTTCATATTATTTTAATATTGTGCACTTCCATATAGCGCCATGCACACTAGCCGCCATCCAACAAAGGCTATGGTAACAAAAACATGTCCGTAAGTATTAAATAATACCCGATAGCGCCATATTGGAAGGGACTTAAAGAATGCAGATAGTGTGGGTTGGGATTTCTGGGGAAGTTCTTGATCGTCTGTATCACTGCTTGTAGTCAACACGTGTCCTGAAATTGTCGAAAACACTACACAATAACCACAAATGCTTCCATGACATTTCATGTGTTCTGGTAACCACCATCATCCGGCGATGAATTTACACTCCGTCGGACGTCCCCTTAACTGCATGACAAGACGGATGATCGAAACTTGCCATTTACATGTTGAAATCTAGGTAGGGTGGAACTATTTCACTTGAAAAATGTTTTACTTATTTTTAAAACAAAAATCCTTGTTGTATGAGAATAATTCAAACTATAAATTAAAATTTGTAAGCTTTTATAATTTCGAAACTGTCTTTGTTTTACAAAATTAACTTCATATTGCAGTAAATAACGTAAGATATAAGAGGAGACAACAGAGAAACAGCGCCACAATTTATATTCCACAGAGTCCAAAGAATATTTACGCGTACGGAGGAATTAACAGAATCTTAATTAAATTCTGTCAGATTTGTGTGCTATATCGAACTCAGCTGCAACGTTGAAGTGACTGGATTACAATCCTTAACATCTTCCGCTTGTCCGGTTCAGGGAGCTGAATGTTGTTGTGGTCATTTGCATAAGACTACCTTCCGTCATGCTGTCGACACAAGAAACTTTCATTGTTAGCCAACTAGAAGGCACCGTTTAATATCATAAATCAGAGGTTTCCGAGGCAAGGAAATGGAAGTGAGAAGATGCGTCGTATTTAAGGCTGGTACTGTAGACTGTACTCCGACTAGGCTCTGAACACTAAACCACAAGAGAAGTTAACTCAATTTCAAATTGCCTAGACTTGGTGGAGCAAGTACAGTGAAGTGAATTAAATGACAAAGCGAAGTCCATAATTAATATCAAGCCACGAAAACCAAGGATTGTATAAATGCAGAGGTTTAAATTGTGGTGCTTTAGCTACATGAACTGCCATTCAAAATGTACAAAATATCTGCTTTCATGGTAATGAAGTGCTGTAATGTTTTGTCTTCCCACAGTGACATTTTACTTGGCGCGAAATAACCTCTGCTGGAAAGATGGTGTTGTTAATAAGCTACGAGTTTTACCTCATGCACTAATTTTCGTGTAATTATATTCGGGTAATAATGCTACATTACATAAAAGCATTTTGCCTCGAAGAAACAGAAATATATCAAAGCGATATAAAATATCCCAAAAAAATACAAGGAAGGAGCAATTGTGTAACTACCTTCACATAGACAGAAGAAAAATCATATCATTCTACATACAAATTATATAGTGAAAGAGCGCAATTAGTAATACCTAACATTTTATCAGCATAAAAAATAAAATTTTGCAAAGCCCCTTCAAGAGTAGGTTGACTTTATAAATATTTCACAAAATCTGTCCAATTATTATTATAGTATCCAAAAATCAGAATCACAGTCATCATATTACGTACTCACTTCAAGTGTCGAAATAAATGAAAATGACAAGCACAAGAGCTAAAGAAATATCCTCAATGATGCTTTCTTCAAGACTAACAGAAATAAGTTAAATACACACTAAGAATTAAAAAAAAAATTAGAAAGAAATAGTGTAATACACGTTTATGTTTATTTCTAACGTTACAATTCAGGATAAACCTCTGCTCCCATTTACAAATAGAGAATTAATATAAACATTTTATGCAGCAGAAAGTCTAAATCCCAAACTTTCTTTTTAATAGTAAAATATGTTTTATATTTTGTAGAAGTTTCAAAGAAACCAATATATTCTTATAATAAAACTAAATGGATGCACTAATTTCTCAAATTTATTTTTGGAATAAAATTCTACATGTTTTTCCACAATCGGGAGTTTTTCACTGTACATACAGCAATGGTTTATATCACACAGGTTTGCTGACAAAAATTAGTGCATCTAGTTTGTTTTATTATAAGAATTTATCACGATGCACGGTCACCTGAACGTCAAAATTGAACCAATATATACATATACGCACTCCTGTTTATGAATATAGTTTTATTACAAAATAATAACAGGCACGTTTCAGCCACTCATGTGGCCGTTTTCAGGGTGATGACTACAAGAATAAAAAACAAATATAATGTTAGAGATGATATAGGAAAAGTCAGTGCTGTACACACGGCATCATCGCTAGCCAGTCTGGATCATAATTCACCAACTGCATCTTCTACGTACATAATTCCACTAAATTATTATTTTTATTTGGCGCGACAGCCCCCAGTGGGCCATGGCCTCCTCCTTTATGAGGTTTCTAGATCACACACAACGACACACCACAGTCGGTAGGAATCCTCTGCACAAGCGATCAGCCCTTCGCAGAGACCTCTACTTGACAACACACACAACAGACAGACATCCATGCCCCGGTGGGATTCGAACCCACAATCTCGGCAGGCGAGCGGCCGCAGACCTACGCCTTAGACCAAGCGGCCACTGGAATCGGTCGCGTGTATAATTGCCAACACTAATACACAGGAAGGAATAGAGTAACACATAAAAATATTCATGGATTGGGCAGGGAACCAATTCAAAATTTCCAGATAGGAACGTGGATTCGGAAATGCCTTTGTTCGACCCAGTGCAATGTTGAAGTCGCGCTAGACATTCGTCAGTTGTTGTAGTCACCCTTGGCTTGACATTAATGCAACACTGTATTGCGGCAAGATGTTTCTGGATATGGGTTTCAAAATCCTTAATATGGTTGGTCTCTGATAGCATCCCCGAAAGCGTGTAAGTGTTATTCTGTTCCATTCTGTGAGTGCATGCATGCGTGTGTGCGAACACGCGCGTGTAATCACGCACTCTGTCAGATTGTTTATCGAAGTGGTACGTGTTTAGACTAGTGAAGTTACTCAATAAAAAGAGAAACAGAATGATATTTAAACTTTAAAATTTGGGATCTCGAAATTACACGTCACAAGAGATAATTGTAGGTTTATTTTGTCACTTTAAAATATACTTGCTTCACAAAATAGATCCAAAGCTCTCTTTGTACCTGATGTAATATAACAAGTGCATGCAACTTCAATTCAGAAATTAAGGTATCTGTTTAACAGTTTCCCTCAAAACACCTGAATGAATGAGCCTTTCAGAGATTTGGTGGAAAATGAGAGGATTACAGTTTTGCTACTTTAAAGTGAAAAGGTTGCTAATGCCTTGAGATTTTGAAGCCTTATCGGCTTTTTCTAATGATACCTTAATTCAATTTAAAAAAGGATTTATTACACATTGGCCTTCTGGTATACTCTAAAAGAATCGTCAATGAATATGACACAATAACATAGATATATAATATGCATTATGAGTCCTATTTCTTATACCAAAATTAATATCTCTCCAGCGGATAACAAACCAATTCTGTACCTGCACTAGATTTCTGTGGAGGCGAAGCCGACAGAACATCACATTTCAAGAATATTACAGCCCTACAGCATGTTCGCAAGTGACACAACACGGAATAATCCACCTTAAGGTTAAGGTCGTGCCGAAAGGCTTCGCAGTGAGGCGAGGGAACACAGGGCGCATTAACAAACACTGACTTCAGGATTTCACGGACATTAACTGGTAACATTAACCCCGTTTTTATGTTATGGTGCAATGTTAAAATGTGCTGTTGCCAACGCTGCAGACAGACATATTTGCATCCTAATCGTAACTATTGCCAATAAAACGAAATCAGTCTTGAAGACGGAAGCACCATGTTGTTCCGAAACTTTGGCAACACAGCTTACTTGCACAAGAAATAGTTACTAAAACGTCAGAATCCATATATCACCATTACATCGCCCTAAATAAATTTTAAGGCACACGATAGTTCCAATGAAGTGTCCAAACAAAAGGCGAAATGCATAAAACGCGACATTCATAATATGAGATAATATGTTGACAACGTCGCTATATCTCTTCCTCACAGTGCCACAGTCTTGGTGTCTTCTGTACTGGCTGGACATTTCAGTGACCTAATCTAGAGATGAAGCCAAGCGCTTCAGTTGTATAGGATCTCTAAGCTACTAACGTGCTGGTCACTGGGGGACCAGAAAGCGATATATTTACAGCCCTCGCGTGGAGTTACATTCTACAGGAATACAAATTCCTTGCTTTCTTTTTACTCTCTCCACTTTACTGCCCTGGAAAAAGGTGACAGACTGCTGGACGGAAAGGAAAGAAGTCGGAGAGAGAACAAATGATATTGAATCTCAGTGCGCCGTAGAACTGCAGGGGTTTTCAGCAGCGTGTCGATGGTCTGTGAGCCCCAGAGCACCTACGAATGCATCTCTCAGTTTCTACTTCCCATTAATGGTAAAATCTGAGGGGTGGTAACTAAAAAATTCTGAACCCATTTTGGATCCTTCAATTATTCAGTCTGCTCTGATTCTGGCTCCACTCTCTTCTTATATATCTACAGTTCTTTTTTACCAGCATTGTATGTTGGAGAAATCCATTTTTTTTTATAACGTGGTGAATGTGAAAATTTCGCTATTCGTTCCTTTGTTTATGAAAAGTACGATGTGCTTTCAAAAAATTTAAAATTGTGATAACCCGCTAAGCATAGAACATTTGTTGTATTTATGAGAGGAAAATTCCCACACTTTATTGAATTTATCTAAAATTTATGAAAATATTCAAAATAATTTTGACTCTCAGCGCATAACTATGTAAGTAGACATGTTACTTCACATCACAAAACACTCACAGTTTTGGTCCCATACTTCAGTAAAATATGTGCATTTATATCTTATATACTTTTGGTCTTCATTCGTTTCAATAGCTCTAATATACAAAATGAGGAGTAGCAAGATAAAGAGTTGGATTTTTCTGTCAACTTCGTAATTATTTTAGGGAAAAATAAATATTCCAAGGGACAGGTTGTGCTTTTCCTTGATCAATTTGATGAGCCTGTTTCAGCTGAATAGATTAATTTACATTAGATGACAAACAAAATGATAATTATCACTTGAGGTTTTAAAGAATATCAGACCAGGAGACGGTTAGATATTTTGCGGTTAACAGAAATTTTCCTGGACTAACTAATTCAAATCAGGATAATCTCACAAAAATAATTAATAATCAGTCAAAAAAAGTGAACTGGGAAACTTCCGAGTTCAATTCAGAAGTGATGAGCGCTCAAAATCAGCTCCAGTTTTAAACTTTTATAATGATATAGTTTTTTCTTATTTTGCATAAAACAGAACTTATTTATTGCTCATTGTGTTCAGAAACTACAGGTGATGTTCTGCTAATTTCACACAGTTCATAACTGTAATTAAGTCCTGTTTTATTTTTGTTTCCTTTAGAAATTATAAAGAGCATATTTCAAATTAAAAACAGTAGCATTATCTTTATAAAAATATATATTTATGATGTCAGATATCCTCATGAATAAAGCTTTGTGTCAGTATTTTTGTAAAGCAGGGATCATGCTGAAATGAAGTAAGCCAAAATGATATCTTTCCATTAGCGTTTTTCAGTTGAAACCCCCAACATCCCGGGCACGTTTCTAGTAAAACCCGCACATCACGATTACCCCTGATATCGACTCTGTAACGTGTCCTCTTAACATTTATAGAACTTTATTAAAAAATAACACACCTCGTATTTTACACATATGATCTTCCATAACTATCTTCAAGGAAGAGATGTCTTTAGAATCTAATATTTACTGAAGTAGTCAAGAATAATTCAATAATTCCGTCCATGTTGGATTTGTGATCGACATATTTTCTCCGAGTACTTCAGTTTCTCTTGCCAGTGCCACTCCTAACGCTCAATGCACATTCATAAAACCACCATCGACATTATAAAGTCTTAAATATTGAGCGCAACGTTTGATAAAGTACTAAAAGGCTAACAAGAAATTTTTCGCCACTTGTGGAAAGTCCATAACAGCCTACCAACGAAGTCACTCCACAGTTATGAGAAAACGGTACATATATTCACAATACATTTTTAATTTTAAGAAATATTTAAACAAAATTTTGTGATGTTTATGCACGTAAATGTCTCCAAGATCTCCTCTCCTCTTTAAATACCCCAACAAATACATGGTTTCCATTACGCCGATGTGTGACACACCTCTCACTCAAATTGTCCTTCACAACTTTGTCAGCCTACTAATGCTTAAGACGAGTATACATTGCATTCCCCTAATTTCACAATTATTTTCAAAAGCTTGCCAGTTCCTTCTCCTAGGTCCAAGATTACATCACATTCTTTAAAAAAAATACTTTGGAACCTTCAAACACTTGAAGTGCGACTTCTGCATCTTGAAATACCCGTACGGAATATGAAGTACATTAATCTTTTGGCGCCGGAATTATTTTTTAAATTTTAGCACACCCTGTATATAAAATGTGAATAAAACAAGAACCAAATATGTTAGAATTATGAAACAAACTGCATTTTGAAGAGAAAGAAGCGGAGAGTATATACCATGTTTAAAATATTCAGTACATGTATTTGTTGAATAAATACATAAAATGTAACTTTAGAGGTTAGTGGTGCGGTATGACCACTATAGTAGTCGTTAGGCGTCAAAGGGTTAAGTGAATTTACTGTTATGAATCCTATTTCTAAAAAACAAGGAGATTTTCCTTTTACACCAACGATCTATCACCTTGAAAGGCAGGTTTCTGTACAGCAAAAAATCAACTTCTCTGATCTAAATGTTTGAAAGTTGTGAAAACGGAACCTGAGGTTTAGTATGTCATCACTTGATGCTTAATCTCATCAGCTAAGTGCAACGTTACATGCCTACCGCACTAATTAATTAAGTTATATATTGCCTCACGGAGACGACGAATAGGAAACATCAACCTTTAAACCTGAAAAAAAAATCGATGCCCAAAAGTTTCATAAAGCTATTTCCTCATGTCGACAAACTTCATCTGTTCTTAGTTAAAGCACTTCTCTCCTCTCGAGTCTCATATGTTGAAATATGTAAATAAGTTCAGAAAGCTTGGTAATGCTTCGCAACATCTTTGCGCCACATTAAAGTCTCAGTGTTGTGCCATCACACGGGTAGAGTCATAAGTTACGGAAAGACGTTCCAACCTGCAGACTCCGCTCGTGTCCCTCAGAATAATACAGATCCAAGGAAAATAATAATTTACGAGATTAAAACACAACAACGAGTGGAACTTTGATCGGTGGCACCTCGTGTTGTGAAAAGTGTATTAAGTTGCATTGCACTACAAAACATACTTGTAACAGCAGTGCAAATGTTAACTTTACGTTTTTAAATCGTGCATTGTGATATATATATATACATATATATATAATAAGAA
>Ga0123357_10010441_pt1 | contig 11816 bp, 8 predicted proteins | sample TergutEmb28metaG_FD_89873 | JGI IMG/M metagenome (GOLD analysis project Ga0123357, IMG submission 89873) | Embiratermes neotenicus P4 segment gut microbial communities from Petit-Saut dam, French Guiana - Emb289 P4 | ecosystem: Host-associated > Arthropoda: Insects > Digestive system > Gut ...
GTAACGTTCGGGTGTGACGCGAGGCAGGAAATTGTCCTGCGGAATATAATTCGCTCCTTTGGCAAACACACTCACTCCGTTCAAGCGGAAATAGAAAGTCGTACCGGCAGCGTCTTTATCGCGTATCACTTCAAGTTTGCGCAACCCCAATTTATCTGTGCGGCTATCCGAAGAATTATTCATGCTCACCGTAGCTGTAAACGGATACCGGTAGGCTTCTCCCAGTCCGTTGCTCCACCACAGGCGCGGATTGCGAACTGTGACAGGTATTTCAATGGTATTGTATCCTTTCTGTACGGGAACGGTTTTTGTCCAAGTATCTTTAACGCCTTCTGCGCGAACGGTCAGCGTTGCCATTCCGTTTTTATCGGCGATAATACCTGCAATGGCATTGATTTGGGCTTGTTTGGCATTGACGTCGTCCTGCCGGTAATAGATATTGTCTAAGCGCAAGTCGTTCCAACCGACCAAATAAACCGGTCGCCAGATGCCGCTTGTTACTAATCGCGGACCCCAGTCCCAACCGTAATGATAACCGGCTTTTCGGGCAAAAACACTGATTTTCTTGTCTAATATTCCGCCGTTCTCCGATTGATCGTTTCCCGCTTCAATGGGATAATGTATGGCGTCAAATTTCGGAAGATCAATTTTGATCGGCGAATGAAAATAAACGCGCAATTCATTCGCTCCCTTTTTCAACAGCGCTTTGACCGGAATGCGCCATTCGCGGAACATATTGTTTGCTTTCAGAATCAGACTGTCATTCAAATACACATCGGCATAAGTATCCAATCCTTTGAAATCCAATTCAATGTTGTCTTTTTCAAAAATATCCGAAGCGACGGTCAGAGACGTTTTATATTCCCAGTCTTCCTTGTCTATCCATTGAACGCTTCGTTCATTCAGCCGGAAATAGGGGTCGTCAATGATTCCGTTATTCATCAAATCGGTATGTACCACTCCGGGAACAGTTGCCGGATACCAGTTATTTCCTCTGACCTGTTTCAACTGCCAACCGGAATTGATTTCCTGTTGTTTTGTCGGAGTCGTTAATACTGTAGATTTTACCTGCGCCACAACCGGCAGGCAAAGCAATAACGCGATTAATTCGCAAAATAGAAGACGAGTTTTCATATTACAAATTTAATTGGATTTAGTGTTTTTTGATTGCTGCAAAATTACATTAAAATTTGGGGATTTGCAAGAGAGGGGAATTATAAAAACAAGACCTTTTAACAGATTTTACTCCTCTGTCAGCCGGCACAATTGGTCAATCTGTTATCAATTCGGCAAATACAAAAATTGTCACATTGAATTACAATTCCACTTTTTATGAATAGGAGGTAACGAATAATTCATTTTTTACAATTTATTGAATATCGGCTATATATCCAAGTTAAAAACACACAGTTAAACAAAACATTAAACAAAGAGTAAAACAAATATACAATACTATTTTTACAACATCATTTATTTATCTGATAATCAAAAATATAAATATTTTTTAAAGAAAATAAGAGTCCAAAATAATAAAATAAAGAATTAAACACGCACAATATCAATAACTTAGATGCCTGTTTTTTTACATTATTTGAAACAATAAAAAATATTTTCAATTTTATTTATCGTAGTTTACAAATAATTACTACATTTGCAAAAAATATTTACACAACGTTACCTCCTATTCATAATAGTCGGTACTAATTTGAGATAGAGAAAAATTATGAAATGCTAAAAATAACATAAGGAAAAAATCAATAATTGCAAAAAAAATGTTTTTTTGGGGGATATTCACAAGTATATTTTGGGCGCTTGTAATAGCCGTTGTTTTATGGATATTATGCGCTTTTTCAGGCAGGTTAGTCAATCCGAATTATCGGATGCCGCTGCTTCTGCATTTGCTTTGTTTTGCGGTTGCCGTTCTGTCTATTATTTTTCTTACTATCGTGTTTACTTGCAACAAGATAAATCATGCGGTGACAGAAGTGGATACAGGCATTGCCAAACTGATGATGGCAGACGGAAAATTTGTTAACGGGCTGCGTCAGGAAATCAATCAGACATCATCAACAAAGGATAACGACGAGTTAACGGTGTATGTCGCAAAAAAGATTTCTGAAAAGATTTCATCGGATTATTCTTTTGTAGGGAAATACGTGGATGTGAATCAAATACTGAAAAAGACAGATTTCGGCAAACAAACATCCCAGCTAACGCAAGGTGATATTAGTGATGAAAAAACGCAAGAGATTTTGCAGGTAGCGGCAGGCGAGTTTACAAAAGGCATCCGGATGAAAATTAATTCGGTGCGGCTAACAATGTGGATTTTCATCATTGCATTACAATCAATTGCTTTCGGTACAGTATTTTACATGGCGATCAATTATCGAAAGCCAACAAATTCAGCACATTATAGAAAAAGGAATATCAATAGAAAACATCATTATAGAAATCATTATAAATAAGAAAAAAATGGAAATAAGCGGAAATCATATCCTTGTTGGATTAGGCGGCACAGGCGGCAAAGTATTAAAAGCAATTCGAAAGCGAATTTATCAGGAGTTTCCCAATGACGACGATCGTGCAAAATTGTCAATTGGTTATGTTTATGTGGATTCTACTCGAGAAATGATGGTACCTGGAGATGCATCTTTTCGAGTAATGGGAAAAGATGCATCATTCACTGAGAGCGAATTTGTGGATATTAAATCGGTAGATTTAGGGCAGATTTTGGATAACGTATCAAACTTTCCCGGTTTGAAAATGATTGTTAAAAATGGAGCCTCTATGAAGAAAACGTTGGGCGAAGTGGGTAAAGCTGCAGGGCAAAAACGTCGTGCCGGACGCATCCTTTTCGCCGCTAACTGCAATAAATATCTCTCTGCTTTGAAAAATCAACACAAAAAGTTGCAAGTCATAACGAAGAAAGACAATCTGAATATACATATATTTACCGGTTTGGCAGGCGGAACCGGTTCGGGCGCCATCGTTGATGTGATTGCCCAAACCCGTGCTCAAGAAAGTTACAAGAATGCCAACATTGTAGTATATGCCATGGTACCCGAGTTGCAAATTCCTGTCGGATGTCAGGCGGGGCGTTATCACCAAAATGGTTATGCTGCATTGAGAGAGTTAAGTGCGTTGAATATTGGACACTTTTTGCCGTCAGATGTTATCCGTGGCGACGAACATATTAGTTTGGATATAACCCCAAACATGCAGTTCGGACTAATGCTCTACTCTAATGTAAATGAAAATGGGGTAACTGTTGATCCATTTACTGAATTACCTCAATTATTGGCTGATACTGTTTTTTTTCGATTGTTTCTTGAGGAAAAACATGGTATATCAGATAATTTTCTACGTTCATACAGTCTGGAAAATATAAATGACTTTTGTGTAGAGTACAGTGAGAAATCTAAAGGAACAGACAAAGAACGTGCTCGTACAAAAGCCACTAATACTTTCGGTATCAAACGCATAATCTATCCTGAAAGGCGTATTATGGAACATATTACATATACCGTTGGACAACGTGTGTTATGGCAAATGCAATATAATAACTACAAAGATGATTTTGGTTTCGTGCAAGAAACCGGACGTAAAGATTATCGCGAGCTTTACTTGAATGACAAGAACAAACGAGAATGGCTGTTAGATGACAATCACCTGATGCTCGAAGAGAAAATTTTCGATACCGATAAATATTGTAGCAGTATTGAAAGTTTCTGGAATGATACAATCAACAGCTATTCTTATGATGATGCAAAACATTTAGAATCAGAGCCATTGCGATTTCTCGAAGGATTTTGCTCCGATACATATAAAAACGCTTTCCGCAACAAGCAGGGTGTAGAAACATACTATAAAGACAAAGCTGATGACAAATTGCTAAAAGAGCAGGCTAATTATATTATTGAACGCATAGAGAAGAGTTTGTACACAAAATGGTACGAAGGTATGCTATCGCTGGAAGATCTTTTGAATATATGTGACGTGATGCTGTCACATATTAAAGAGCAGAGCGCTAAGATAGAGAACGATATTGCCGGTATTGATGAAAAGATACAGCTGAATGAGAAAGCTGCTGACGATAACAACTACGATTTCAACCACTTGTCGCTGGTACAGCGGGCAACCGGCAGGTCGACTCGTATTTACTCCGACCATCAATTGATTTTGAAAGACTTATATGTGCTTCGTACACAACGAATAGCCGTGTTATTTAAAGGAAAATTGTTAAGTAAACTCCGCGCTGCATTCGAAGAATTTAGTGAAGAAGTAAGTAATTTTATTGGCGTACTGCTCAAATCTATGGACACTGCTGAAAAGCGTATTGCAGATCGCAATAAGAATGCAAAAGGCATTGCTGACTTGTCAGGCGCTATTGTAGAAGTTAGCGAAGATGATAAAATCAAGAAATTTGAAGATGCGCTACTATTAGACAGGAATCAGCAGGAAACATGGGCTGGAAAGATTCGCAAAGCCATTGCAGGCAACCGAACGTATGCCCACTTCAATGAACTGACGTCTGCTACTTCCGAAGATGCCATTTTCGATATATTCGACGTTGAATTAAGCCCCGAAGTACGGATAAAGCATGATCAAGACTGTAAGAGCGACAGGATTCTCGGACTTAACATCTTGCAGCAATTGCAAAAGGTATTACAAACCGATGCCGACATTCGCAACTTTGCCACTTCAGTTATTGAACAGAGCGGAACTTTTTTGAGATTGGACGATGGTCAACTGCAGAAAGCGTTGCGTAACAATCCAAATCCGGTAGCTCAACCCGAATCAATCAATCGTAAAGCCATTTTAATCACCATGCCTACAGACGAGGGTAATGATTCACTCAAAATATTTGCGCAAAAACTGAAAGAAAATATGCTTGGCGCTTTTGGCAATCCTTCTGCGGGATATACATTGCAATTCGATACAAGCAGCGAACGGAAAAACGAAATTACGGTCGTTTCTATCAAATACTGTTTTCCGATGCGAGCAATTGCCTGGTTGCCGTCTTACGAGCGTGAATACAATGATATGATGAACAACAAAAATGAAATTGAAGCCAAAGAAGCACGTATTTTACTTCATAGCGAAGGAGATGGTACTGAGCTTCCCGGCTTGATGGGAGAGGAAAAGATTACTCCGAAAGATTTCATTCCCTACTTCTTCATAGCGGCAGCAAACAACATTCTGGCTATTCGTGAAAACGAACGAGAAGAAAGGGGCTGGTGTACTGTTACAATTGACGAATGGGGATCTGAAATTATAACTCTTCTCTCAACTCAATTTACAGAATTGTTGACAAGTGAAGAAATGACAGAAGAACTGTTAGATCTGATAAAGGAGAAAGTTGATGACATTCTAAAAAATCCAAATCTGAAAATGAGCGAACGCACGGCGATGATGGATAACGTAAAAGCAGTTATGCGCGATTATGTGAGCAAAGAATGTTCAAGCGCTACCTCACCCAAGTATAAACAATTTAGTGAAGAAGCCAAAAAAGCGATAGATTTAATAAACAAAAAATAACATAAAAATAGAAAAGTTATGGCAAAAGCAAGTGAACGCGATAGATATGAATACGGAGTATGTATCAATCGCGACAGAGATGGAAAACCCTGCCCGAAGTGTGAAAGTAAAGAAGTGCAGAAAATAAGGAAAGGGCAAGACTTTATCTGCGAAGAATGTAAAGATCCAATGCGGAAAGTCCCTCCTCCAAAATCTAAAACACCTCTTGGAATGATAACAGGTATAGCCGTTGCAGCAATAATTGTATGCGGTTTAGTAGTTTACCTGTTATTCTTTAACAGCGACAAAGGTAAAACACCCGCTCCGGATACTAAATCAGAGGTTGTTCAAACTGTAGTAGCTAAAGATACAGTTCAAACCGTCGCAGAAGATACAATTAAAAAACCGGAAATTCCTGTAAAGGAAAAGAAAGTTGAAAAAGATAACGTCGGCAAAGTTTCAGCTCCCTCTGTGGTCGCGACAAAAAACGCTACATTAGATTTGGGATATGCTACTTATACCGGAGATATGAAAAGCGGGAAGGCGAATGGAACCGGGCGATTGGTTTTTAAAACCCGTCATGCCATTAGCGCAGCCGATCCTCAAAATCGCATGGCAGAACGGGGCGATTATTTGGATGGGCAATTTGAGAATAATCAATTTTACAGCGGCAAATGGTTTGGCAGTGATGGCGCTCAAAAAGGGGCTATCATTCTACAAAAATCAGGTATTCCCTCTAAATAATTATCTATATGAGTTTTTCATTCAAATCAGGAATTATTATCCTTTTTTGTTTTGTGATACTAATAGGCGTGACTGATACGTATTCTTTCAGTAAAAAGATATTCAGTCAGCCTGTTAGTAACTTTGTAGAACGTTATCTTTCAGAGCTTTCCAAGTTAGATAAAGTAAAACAGGTGGAGATGCTTCAAGAGGATAAGCTCTCATTAAAAATAAACGGAATGGATTACAAAGAGACAAAACTTCCATTCAATCTTATTTTACTCGAAATAGATGAAAATACGCCGGTCGCTTTGCATGAGAATGAGAAAGAATTTCAAATTATCTGGTTGATCAATGACGAAAGAGAAAGTGTCGAATTTACTTTCCCTAAGCGATACGATTTGATATTGGGAAAGGATAAAAGTGAATTAACCCGGTCATTTCAATCCGATTTAACGAATTTCCAATATCGGTTTATACCGGATACTCTGGATAACCTGTCCGGTGTAATAGATACATTGACTAATGTAAGAGCTGACATGGGAGAAATTTATATGATTCCGCAAATGAAAAGCGGACGATATATTCAGAAAAAAGGAGATAAATATGAATATGTATTAAATGAGCGAATGGGAGAGGAATCTTTATTGAACTTATTTTCTCATTCGGATCAGATGAATCGTCAGAATACATTGGATATAACTGTGAAAGCTTATAATGTAAATTACAATTTCACCTATACGCTTGATCGTTTATGCGCCTATATGAAAGCGCAAAATTGTAAAGCTTATGTGGGATTGGAAACTGAAAATGAGAATGAATATACCGGAACAGTTTTTTATGTCAATAGAGAACTTATGTATGAACATTTGATATATTTCATATTTCCTAAAACAGCGCTGAAAAGAGAGCAGGATGCCGTGCAAATAAAAATATATCCTTATATTCCTGTTAACAATATTGCTGATTTATATGAGGACATACCTGATTATATAAATTTGAATGATTGATAAAGTTATGAAAAGACTATTGATTTTGATCGTTTTGCTTCTGCCTGCATATCTTTTCGCACAAGTAGAATATGCCGAAGAGAAATCGCAAGTGAATACAATAAAAAAAGATGCAAATTATTTGTATGGGGAAGGCATCGGAGACACCGCTGAAGATGCTATGCTTTCGGCAAAAGATTTTTTAACTTCCGACATTAAACGTTACATCCAGGAAGAAGTTTCTTTAGTAGATGCAAGCAGTATATCAATTCCTCAGCTTGTTGAAAATGCGGATAAGATACAGTTTAAACGAGGAACAATGGATAGAATATTCCTGTATGTGAAAAAAACGGACATTCTGAATACGCCTTCTTCTAAGACGCCGATTGCTGGTAAAGAAACAAAAACAGAAAAGAAAGAAATGGTTGCTGAACCGGAAGCTGTCAAAGCTCCTGAAGTCGAAAAGGTTCCTGAAGTCGCAGAAAGTCCTGAAATTATTAAAGTTGAAGAAACTCCTGAAGTTACAACTGCCGCTAAGCCTGCAATAGAAACACAGGAGAGTCCAATGTTAAATAAATTATTATCATCTCCCGATATGGAAACGCTTATCAGTATATTGAAAGCAGCCAAAGAAGCGCATAAAGTTATATGGGGAGACGTGAAATTGAATAATATAAATCCTTCCTGGTATATCGTTTCTTTTTCGGAAAATGAAATAAATGCTTTTTTGGATAAAGGAGCGGAAGAAAGGATTAATTTGCTGACAAAAGAAAAAGTTTCATTGAAAGATTATAGTAATAATAGAAAAGTGTGGTTTATCATTTATGAAAATTAGAGTTATGGAAAAGAAAAGAATATTGTTACTGTCGTTTTTAAGCGTATTATTTACGATAACAGTAAACGCACAATATCAAACAACAGTTGATATAACAGATGTACCGGACGCTCGATTAAAATCATTAATGGAGAAAAACAGCGCCCTGCTGCTTACCGAATTAAATAATGCGCAGGGAGAAGCGAGACAGCTTTCGCTTAAAGGGATAGGCATTGATCAGAAAGCGGCGTCCGATTTATTTGTTATGTGGGAAGTTTGTCCCTTTCGCTGTGATGAATTAGAGATTGTAGAAAGAGGTTTAAAAACGGTTACAGGCGGTTATCAAATCCGAAACATTCCGGTAATCATGGAACCGCGGGAAGGAGAACATTTTGATGAAGATAAATATCAGGAAATCGTTTTGACTTTCGATAGCTCAGGAAAAATTGTTGATTTGGTTTTTTCGCTGAGCGACAACCAGTACAATCAAATTATGCGAAGTGATTTGGCTGTAACCGATTTGCGCCGTCGTTCAATGATTATTGATTTTGTGGAGCAATTTCGTACTGCTTACAATCGAAAGGACATCAAATTTTTGGAAGATATATATAGCGATGATGCGCTTATTATTACCGGAAAAGTTATAAATCGGGTCAAAGCGGATGCAAGTATTGCATTGGGACCTCAGGTAATATATACTGTTCAATCGAAAAAGGACTATATCAATCGCTTGAGAACCGTATTTCAGAGCAATGCCAGAATCAATGTGATTTTTGAAGATATAAAAGTGAATAAACATAAGACAAAAGACAATTATTATGGCGTAAAATTGGTTCAATATTGGAATTCAGGCTCTTATAGCGATAAAGGTTATTTGTTCCTGTTGTGGGATTTTAAGGATGAAGACCATCCGAAAATTCATGTCAGAACATGGCAACCTTATGATGAAACACCGAAAGAAAATGTGTTTCAGTTGGGAGATTTTTCTATTGATAAATAACTTAATTAAACAAAAATAATAATGAATAGATTTTTTTTAATACTCGGTTTTTTTATACAATCCTGTTTATTGACTGTTGCCCAGTCAATCACGATTACGCCGTTGGATTTGACAAAATCATATAATGGAAATCCGAATACGGCTTGTGTAGAATTTATTTCCAAAAATCCGAATTTAGTGATTGACGAAAACAATGGAGAAGCAGTTCAGTCTCCCCAAAAAAGACCGGACGGCTTGTATGTATATACCTGCATCTGCGATGTAACTGATACAAATAAATTTGGATTCAATATTTCAGCAAAAGGAAAAGTTGACAAACAAATTTTAAAAGTATATATTGAAGATAAGCAATATTTTCAATATCAAATAGATGTAGCGGGAGATATAAGCGTAAAATTGCTTAATGATATGTTGGTTATTCCTGTGGAAAATACAGCAAGGGCGATTATCACTTCGAATAACGATAAACTAAAAATTGAATCGTTGACCAAAGAAAAAGTGGAAGGACCTGAATTAACGGCTAATAATACGTTTCAATATACTGTTTCTTTTGATGTAACAACACCGGAAAGCAGAGACGTTGACAGGTCGCTTACATTTTCTACCGGAACAAGTGAGGACGTAAAGTATGATTTAGGACAACTTTCACCGAAAAAAGGGCTTGAAATTAGCGTAATTGTTTTAGTTACTTCTTGCTATGATCAGATTGTTAATTATGCCAAAAATAGCTTTTTGAATGGAAATTACAAAGAAGCATACGAAACCTATCGAAAAGCGCTGGCTGATAATTCTTGTCCGGATAAACCGCAGGACTTAACGGAAGATAAAGCAAAAATGGAGTTGTATCGGAAATTGACAATTGCTATCCAGAATGCAGATGTTTTGTACAAGAAAGCCGAGCAATTTGGAAATACACAGCAGGATAGCGCTTTGTATTATCAAGGAGAAGCAAAAAAATTTAGAAATTATATCCGAAAAGAAAATCCTTCTGATCCGTATTGTTTAGAATACGAACGGTATTATAATGACTTTATACAAAAAATGGGACGGCAAATCTCCGGTCGTGTTGTACACAATACTATGATGGATTTACAAGGACATAACTTGCCAATAAAAGATGTATATATTATTTTAACAGAACATAAACGGGAAACGAAAAATATAAATGACGTCCAGGTGCCTCAGGCGGGAAAAGAAACAGGAAATCCTAAAGTTTTGGGACAGACGGATGCAAATGGTAATTTCACAGTATATGTTCCATATAATACAAAAGATACAATTTATCAGTTGAATTTTACAGCTGATAAAGAAGCGATGATGAATAAAACATCGTATAGATTTGAATATTTGCCTAAAGATGTGGACAAAGAAACGAATCTTATTGTAAAATTAACACCTAAGAATTTAAATTAAAAACTTTTATATAAACAAATTAAATTTTTAAAAACATGAAAATTATGAATCACAAAAAAGCAATCTGTTTTGTAGCGCTATTAACTATACTTATTTGCGTTCCTGCTATAAAGGCGCATGGAGAAATTCTGCAAAAAGAAAAGAAAGAGAAAAAAGAAAAACCGCCTTATAATTGGTTGAATGACCGCCCTGACAAATTAAGCGGGATGAAAAATTTGGATGATTATATTCTTTTTTGCGACACCGTATTCGATCGGATACAAACATATAAAGACAGTATCAGTTTTTTTCGATTGGATACGCTTAGGCGCACATTGGATGATGGAACCAAGGTAAATGTAGTGAAGATTGTAGATGACCAAGGAAATCCTAAAAGTTTTTCTACATCATTTAAACAAAGCTCCGATTTTATCATAACAGGACTCAATATTCTTTCAGACGTAACATTGATTGCCGGAAAAAACACAACCGCTGCTTTAGATTTGACTTCAAATCCATTGGCTGCTTTTACCTACGGAAAATGTTTAAAAGGAGGTCCAAAAATTGCAGAATTAGCTTATAATGAAGTAAGGAAAATTGTAGCTGCGAAAAAAGAGCAGAATGCAGTCATCAAATCAATGAAAGCAAGTAAAATGGAAGGTTCTACCGATCAAGCTTATATTCAACGAGTGACAAACGATGAAACAATAGATCCGGATACTTATAATATCCCCCTGTCTAAAACGGATACAGGCTCATCAGACGGAGAACTCCCCGCCGGTTGGGATAAGGAAGAAGTGCAATAGACTGGAATCTTGGGCAAAGTTTTAGTTAATTATAGCGTTGCAATTTGTCCCGTTAGGGACGAAATATTGGGAGAAAGGGTATTATTCCTGGCAATATTGTGTGCCGTAGGTACGCAATATGGCTGTTTTCATAAATGTAGCATACCTACGGCACGCTTCTTGTTTGGCTTAATCTTTATTTCTACCAATATCAAATCCCTACAGGATTAATTTTCAAGAATATAAGGTATCAGTGAGGATTACAACAGTATTCTATTGATATGCAAATCCTAACAAGCTATTATTTATCCGTGACTCAGATTGATAATTACCACTGTTTATTTATTGGAATTGTAACTTTAAACTTTGTGATTAATGATAAATCAAGTTCAGGCTCGCCATTTCCATTTTGTAGCAGTTCCGACTTTGCTCTCTTTATCCCGTAATTAAATCTGTTTACATATCCCAACACCTTCATTGCTTCTGCAAGTACTACATTCCTGTAATCGCTGGCATCAGGAAAATTTGCCGGAGTAACTTCTCCATATAATCCTCCGGGATTAATTATTTCTATTCGATTTGAAAATTCATAGATA
>Ga0123357_10010443_pt1 | contig 11815 bp, 15 predicted proteins | sample TergutEmb28metaG_FD_89873 | JGI IMG/M metagenome (GOLD analysis project Ga0123357, IMG submission 89873) | Embiratermes neotenicus P4 segment gut microbial communities from Petit-Saut dam, French Guiana - Emb289 P4 | ecosystem: Host-associated > Arthropoda: Insects > Digestive system > Gut ...
AGGAGACTCTTATGGGACTTGTATGGATCATCATTGCAATTGTCGTCGTCTTAATCCTTGCTATTCTTGTGGGGATGTACAACCGCTTTGTGATGCTGCGCGCGCGGATCGACAATGCCTGGGCGCAGGTCCAGGTGCAGCTTAAGCGCCGTTGGGACCTAATCCCAAACCTGGTCGAGACGGTTAAGGGTTATGCCGCTCATGAGTCCAAGACCCTGGAAGCGGTTGTTGAGGCCCGCAGCGCGGCGGTTAGCGCCACGACGCCGGAGGCGAGCGCCAAGGCGGAGGCGGGCTTGGCGGGCGCGCTGCGTCAGTTGCTGGCGGTAGCCGAAGCCTATCCCAACTTGAAGGCAGACCAGCACTTCCTGAGCCTGCAGAACAGTCTGAGCGAGACCGAGGATAAGATTTCCTACGCGCGTCAGTTCTTTAACGATACCGTCATGAACTACAACATCGCGATCGCGCGTTTTCCGGGTGTGATCGTTGCGAGCCTGTTCAACTTTAAGCCGCGCGAAAGCTTTGAGGCGCCGCAAGCCGAGCAGGATGCGCCGAAAGTATCCTTCGAGGACGCGCCGAGCGTTGCGCCCGTCCAAGCTTCTGAGCCTGCTGCGGACGCGTCGCCTGCGCCAGAAGCGCCGGAGGCCTAGATGGCGACGCTACTTGAGGCGATTACGCACGGATTATCGCGTATTAATCCCACGATATTTACGCTTGGACCGTTCACCGTACGGTGGTATGGCATGGCCTATCTTACCGGTTTTGTTGTTGGTTACTTCATCATCCGGTTTCTGAACAAGCGCTGGAAGCTCAATATGACAAGCGACGATCTTTTGACGTTGCTGCTGATCATGATCGTGGTTTGCATTGTCTGCTCGCGTCTGTTCTACTGCATCTTCTACAACCCAGTCTATTACTGGCATTATCCGCTTGATGTCTTTAAAACCTGGGACGGGGGGATGTCGTTTCATGGCGCCCTTATCGGCGGTGTTATCGCACTGGCAGTTGCGTCTCGCCAGCTCAAGCAACCTTTCTTGCGCCTGGCGGATCTTTGCGTTGTGGCGCTGCCGTTCGGGATATTTCTGGGCCGCATTGCGAACTTTATCAACGGCGAGCTCTGGGGGCGGGTTACGAAGGCGCCCTGGGGCGTCGTGTTCCCAAACGCCGGCCTCCTGCCGCGCCATCCTTCGGCGCTCTACGAGGCGGCGCTCGAGGGCCTGCTGCTCTTTATCATCATGATGGCGCTTGCGTTGCGCAAACACTTGTGGCCGCGTGGTTTTCTCGCGGGTATGATGATGACAATCTACGGCGTTTTCCGCATCTTCTGTGAGTGCTTCCGCGAGCCGGACGTGCAGCTTGGCTTCCTCATGGGGACAAAGTGGCTGACCATGGGGATGCTACTCTCAATACCCTTAATTATCGTAGGCGTGGTGTTTATTGTCTGGTCGTTTAAGCACGGCAATGATCCCGCGTCGCCCTTCAAATTGCCTGGTAAACTGGCCACAGTTTCCGTATTCAAACCGCATCCAAACTCCACAGAACCCACTCAGGCAGCGCCCAGGTCCGGATCGGAAGACAAGGCTGATGCGGGTAACGAGGCTGATACAAACGATGAGGTAAAGGCGCCAGAAACAGTAAAGTAGTTAGAGTAGCCTTTATCTTAGTAGCCCCTGTTTCTACATGCGAGGAGTTTTGTATGAAACGTCATCCCATAGTGTTCCGCCTGGCTCTCGTGCTGATGCTCATGGGCCTTGTTGCGGGTTTAGCCGCCTGTAAGAAGAAAGCAGCCAGCAAGCCCCCGGCAGTAACCAGTGAGCCCACCGTGACGGCGTCCCAGGCCACCTGGCCGTTGACCGGTCTGCCTGCTTCTGATAGCTCAGTGGTGAAGCGCCGTCCCCTCGCCGTCAAGATTGAGAACCTGAAAGCGGCGCGTCCGCAGACAGGAATCAACAGCGCTGATATCGTCTACGAGACGACGGTCGAGGGTGGCATCACGCGTTTTAACTGCCTGTTTGATTCAACTATCCCAGCCACCGTTGGCCCGGTTCGTTCGGCGCGCCTGTCCGACTTCTGGATCGTACCCCAGTACCAGGGCCTGTTCTTCTATTCGGGCTCAAACTCGCAGGTCGATAAAGGGCTGAAGCCACGGAACATGACCAAGCTTAGTTATAACTCAGCGACCTCGCTCTATCATCGTATCAGCGGGCGCAAGGCTCCGCACAATCTGTACCTCTCGCTTTCGCAGGCGTATGCTGCGGCCCAGAAGCGTGGGATTGCGATTGCGGGGAGTGGGCCGAACCCTGGCCTGGTCTTCGGGGAGTTGTCATCGGGTGAGACGACGACGCCCGCTTCTGCGATAGACATCCCCTTCTCGGTGCTATCACACGTGAATTGGACCTGGGATAGCGCCACGAAGCATTATCTGCGCAGCAATGATGGCGCAATTTCGATCGACGCGCTGACTGGCAAGCAGCTTTGGGCGACCAATATTGTTGTCATGTGGGCGAACTATACTACGGAGTCCAAGCTTGATCCTGCCGGGAACCCCACCTACGACATTACGCTGGGAGGGACCGGCAAAGCTGCGGTTTTCCGCAATGGCGTGCGCATCGACGGAACCTGGAGCGCGACCGCGAATACCCCGCCGACCTTCACTGACGCTCAAGGAAAGACTATCCCGCTTGAGCCGGGGAGGACCTGGTTTGAGGTTCCAAGGGTCACCGTCAACGTTACGAATAAGTAGCGCCAGCTAAAAAATGAAAGAGGCAATAAAGGGAGCCCTTTTGTTGCAGAGTGAGAAAGTGAGCGGGGCGTGAAGAGTTTGAAGCGGGTTTTAGCGATCCATGATATCAGCTGTTTTGGCAAGTGCTCGCTGACGGTAGCATTGCCGATCACCTCAGCGGCGGGTGTTGAGACAACGGTAGTGCCAACAGCGGTACTCTCGACTCATACGGGCGGCTTCGAGGGCTTTACCTATCGCGATCTGACCGAAGACGTGATGGGGATTGTTGAACATTGGCAGACGCTAGGCTTGCATTTCGATGCGATTTATTCCGGGTTCCTGGGTAGCTTTGAGCAGATTGATCTGGTTATTGAACTAATCGCGCGCCTGAAGAGTGACGACACCCGGGTGATTGTAGACCCGGTGATGGCTGACAACGGCGAGCTCTACAGCCTGTTTCCTGCGGATTTCCCGCAGGGCATGGCGAAGCTCTGCGCTGTTGCCGATGTCGTGATGCCGAACACGACCGAGGCAGCGTTGCTCTTAGGCCGTGACTGGCCGCTGCCACCGTATACCGAAGCTCAGGTGCGCGAACTCTGCCAAGCCCTGACCGATAAGCTGGGCGCCGCAGCAGCGGTGCTGACCGGCGTGGCTTTTGATGAAACGCATGTGGGGGCTGCAAGCTTCGAAGCGGACAGCGGGCAGTTTTCCTGGGCGCAGGAGGAGCGGGTGCCGGAGATGTATCATGGCACGGGCGACGTGTTTGGCTCGGTGCTGGTGGCGGCGCTTGTGCGTGGCGCGTCTCTGGCGCAGGCCTGTAAGGCAGCAGCGCGGTTCACAACGGCCTCTATTCAGCGCAGCTATCAGGCCCAGACGGACAACCGTTATGGCGTAGACTTCGAGACCGGCCTGGCTGGCCTTACCGACCTCATCGAAGAGAGTAAACGCTAATCTCGCACTTCTGTTCGGGTCTTACCATGATATACTCATAAAGGTGATGATATCACCTCAAATATCTCTCTACTGAAAGGCACTAAGCTCTATGTCTGGACACTCTAAGTGGGCGACCACGAAGCATCGCAAAGGGGCTCAGGACGCCAAGCGCTCGGCGCTCTTCGGCAAGCTGACCCGTATCATCTATGTCGCGGCCAAAGAGGGCGACCCGAACCCCGCTAACAACGCCGCGCTGAAAGCGGCCGTCGACAAGGCTAAGTCTTACAGCCTACCCAAAGATAAGATTGATGCGGCCATCGCCAAGGCGAGCGGCATTGGCGCCGACGGGGCAGTTTTCGAGGAGTTTGCTTATGAGGGCTATGGTCCGGCGGGCGTTCCCCTCTACGTGGAAGTGCTTACCGATAACCGCAACCGGACAGCGGCTGACGTACGCTCGGCCTTTTCAAAGCATGGCGGCAATTTAGGCACGACCGGTTCTGTCGCGTTCCAATTCGAACGCCAGGGCCAGATATTGATCGAGAAAGCTGCCGACTTCGATGAGGATGAGTTCATGATGATCGTCGCTGATGCGGGCGGGGAGGACTTCGAGGTCGATGACGACGAAGTCATGGTCTCGACCAAGCCCGATGAGGTAGCAATCGTTCGGCAGGGGCTGCGCGATGCAGGGGCGGAGGTAACTGGTTCCGATCTGGTGATGATCGCCACCAATCCCCAGCCGGTCTCAACGTCAGATGCGAAGAAGGTCATGCGCCTGATCGAGCGCCTGGAAGAAAGCGACGACGTGCAGACGGTCTATCACACGATGGATTTAACTGACGAGCAACTTGACGAACTCGACGAATAAACAGGTCGCGTGAGCAGGAAAGCAGATGAGGCTTCGATGATCATTCTCGGCATTGATCCAGGTCTGCTGCATACCGGCTGGGGGGTTATTGAAGCGCAAGGTTCGCAGCTGCGCGCGCGCGCGTATGGTTGTATTGACACGAAGTCCAGCGACGATATTGGCGTGCGCTTGCAGGCCATCCATCAAGGTATTTCTGAAGTTATTGACACCTATCATCCCGCTACATGCGCAATTGAGGATGTGTTTTTTGGCGCGGACGCCAAGGCGGCCTTCTCCGTAGGGGAGGCCCGTGCGGCTGCCATTCTGGCGGCGGCGCACTTTGGCCTGGAAGTCGGGCAGTATCCTCCGCGGCAGGTCAAACAGGTTGTGGTCGGCGTCGGCGGAGCCGAGAAACCCCAGGTGACCTACATGGTGCGCCTGCAGCTTGGCCTTGACCACGATCCCAAACCTGACCATTGCAGCGACGCGCTTGCTATAGCGCTCACTCATGCGCTGCTGACGCGCGGCCTGAAGGAGAAGGTGGCGCGATGATAGCGTTCTTGGCGGGCAGCATCGCGGAAAAGACGATCGATGCAGTTACAATCGACGTCGGCGGCGTGGGCTATCTGGTGACGGTCTCGACGGGCACGCTTGCGGGCTTGGGCGCGGTTGGTGATGAGGTGTTTCTCTATACCTATTTGCACCTGCGCGAGAACGAAATCGCCCTGTATGGTTTTGCTGAGCCCGCTGAGCGCACTGCATTTCTGGCCCTGATCGGAGTATCGGGTATTGGGCCAAAGGTTGCGTTGGCGGTACTTTCGACCCTGACGCCAGCGCTTCTGGCTAACGCGGTCACAACTGAAGATAGTGCGCTGCTTTCCAGCGTACCGGGTGTCGGCAAGAAAATGGCTCAGCGCCTGATCCTGGAGCTTAAAGGCAAACTGGGCGTTTCGCTGGGCGCTGATGGCCTGGCGGGTTCTGGTGGCGGGGCCGCAGGTGTTGTGGTCAGCGCCCCCGCGACAGCTTCGGCATTGGCCGAGGCGCAGGCGGCGCTGTTCTCCATGGGTTTTGCGCCGATCGAAGTTGCTGAGGTCCTGGTAGGTGCGGATCCGGAAGCCACCACCGCTCAGCTGCTGAAATACGCCTTACGTCGGTTGGGCGGAGGCGCCTAAATGCCAAGCACGCGCTGGGAAGCAGATAGTTCCGATGCGAGTACGCAGGGCGCGGGCTTTAACCCGGTAGACGCTGCGCCAGATGTGCGCTTTGTTTCCGGTAATGCCGTAGCGGGTGAGGACGCGGCTGATGTCACCTTGCGTCCGGCCACGTTGGATGACTATCTGGGCCAGGGCCGGGTTAAAGAGAATCTACGCGTACTTATCACGGCTGCGTTGCAGCGCTCAGAACCGCTTGATCACGTGCTGCTCTCCGGTCCTCCCGGCTTGGGTAAAACAACGCTTGCTGTGGTCATAGCGCACGAGCTGGGCGCGGGCATCAAGCAGACGAGTGGCCCGGCCATTGAGCGTGCGGGCGACTTGGCGGCGATACTCTCGAATCTGGAGTCCGGCGATGTGCTTTTCATTGATGAGATCCACCGTCTGTCGCGCGCCGTCGAAGAGGTGCTCTACTCTGCGATGGAAGACTTCACGCTCGACATCGTGATTGGCAAGGGTCCGGCGGCTCGCTCGCTCACACTCGACATTGCGCACTTCACGCTGATTGGGGCGACCACGCGCACGGCGCTCCTCTCCAACCCGCTCCGCGATCGCTTTGGTGTGAACTTTCGCCTCGATTATTACAGCCCAGCCGAGCTCTCCGACATCATCATCCGGAGCGCCTCGATCCTGGGCTTGACGATAGACGCCGACGGAGCGGCTGAGATCGGCTCACGCAGCCGGGGAACGCCGCGGCTGGCCAACCGCCTGCTTAAGCGCGTACGTGATTACGTGCAAGTCAACAACGGCCCGGACGCGCCGATCACTGAGGAACTGGCGCGCGAAGCGCTCGGCTTCTTTGAGGTAGATGAGCTGGGCCTGGACTGGATGGACATTAAGATTCTGCGTACCTTGACAGAAACCTTCGCCGGGCGTCCCGTGGGATTGACCACGCTTGCTTCGGCGACAGGCGAGGAGGCAGACAGCCTCGAAGACGTTTATGAGCCCTATCTGCTGCAGAACGGCCTGATCGTACGCACACCCAAAGGGCGGCAAGCAACCGCCCGCGCCTACGATCACCTTGGACTCCCGCAACCAAAGACGGCGCCCCAGCAAGACTCGTTGTTTGAAGAATAACCTATACGGTGGCTTTGGCGCCGAAGCTGTAGGGTAATTTTTTTGTTCGTACGGCTCTCAGAGCCATCGAGGCTCTTCGATCCGTTTGGCAATTCGCACGGACTCCGGACGGGCGGGGCGCCGAGGGCGTCGCCCCCTACGCATTAATGGGAGTCATATGCAATCCGAGCAGGCGCTCCGCAACCCCTACGCATCAATGGAAGCCATCGCCGCTCTCAGTAGGCGGTGCAACATTTTCTTTTTAATGGTGCGGCTCTCAGAGCCATCGAGGCTCTTCGATCCGTTTGGCAATACATTCGGGATTGATGTGACACTTTGTTCTGTTTGGCAGTACGTTCGGGTTGTGTGTAGGGGGCGACGCCCTCGGCGCCCCGCCCGTCCGGGCTCAGCGCTGATCGTCTGATCGATCTACTCGATAAAAAATCGATCCAAAACCCATTTCTGTGGATTCGTCTCAATGTAACGAGCTATTCTCAGGTAATCTTCATCATTGCGGATCACATGATCATAAAACGACCTTTGCCATACGTTAAGACCGCAGACCTTGTTCGTCTTTTTTTCAGCATGGTGATGACCGTTGAAAGCTGGGTAGTTGCAGAGCGCGATTCTTCCTGACTGCCTTGTTCTGAGATCTGCAAGATCAGGTGCAGGTGGTTGGGCATGACAACATATTTATCCAGGGTGATGTCTATATAGTGAGTGGGGATATCTTCGATCTCAGTTTTTACGATTTTGCCTAGGTCTGAGAGTGTGATTTGTGGGGCGTGAGTGCTGTCCTCTGCGATCATACCCAGCGGATTATGCTTTTCTTTGGTGCAGATGGTGATAAAGAACATCCCGCCATGATGATAGTCGTAGCCTTGTAACCTTTGATTCTTTCTTGCTCGTAGCCCCATTGCCCTGTTCTTCTATTCGTAGCTTTTCGCATCATTATACAGACGCGTGTGAGAAGATCATGTAATTCGCACGGACTTCGGACAGGCGGGGCGCCGAGGGCGTCGCCCCCTACGCATTGCTGCAAGAAATACTAACTCCGCGCCGAGGGCGTCGCCCCCTACACACTAATAGGAGTCATACGCTATCCGGACGGGCGGGGCGCCAGGGGGCGTCAGGGGGGGTCGCCCAGCTCGCCCTTATTCAAAAATTTACCTCCGGCACACGCCCGGACTATACGGTGGCTTTGGCGCCGAAGCTGCCGTGAAGGTTGCAATGGGCGATGGCGACAAGCTCAGAGCCGGGCGCTACGTTGAGCACGATTGAGAACTGCGGCTCGACGGCCTGCGGCATCCCGCAGAAGAACGCGACAGGCGCGCCGTTGCATAATAGCTCAATGCGGTCAAAGAAGTGTGCCAGCTCGTTGGGATGAGCTACGTAGTAGCCCAGCTTGACCGTGACATGTACGGCGCCCTCAAGCTCTTCGACCTCGATGTAGGGCGTGTGCTTTTTCGTGAAATCATCGGCGGATGCGATATCATCGGTGAAAACTGGCGCGTTTACGGTGAGTGCTTCGGCCATGGGGGACCCCTTTCTTCTGCCAGACGCGGGGTGCGTCTTGCGTTACACTTAATACTTGGATTCATCATAGCGCGCGCGGTGTTCCTGCGTTGAAATTGCACAGATTTGGGCTTGCGCGTTATTTTGACGACATAAAGAGAGAGGCGAATGGTGAGCGAATCAACGACGACGGCCCGTATAATCGACGGGCGTGAGACAGCGGCGCTTGTCAAGGAGGACGTGCGCTTGCGCATCGCCCAACTCCATGAAGAGACGGGGGCTCGTCCCTGTCTGGCGATGGTGCTCGTGGGGGAGGATCCCGCGAGCCAGTCTTACGTGCGTATGAAGGGGCGAGATTGCGAGCAGGTTGGTATTATCGCGCGCGATCATCACCTGCCGGCAGACGTCAGCCAGGCAGATCTTGATGCGCTTATCGATGAGTTGAATGCTGATGAGCAGGTTAATGGTATTCTCGTGCAAATGCCGCTCCCAAAGGGTCTGGATGAAGAGGAGGTTGTGGAGCGTATCGATCCTGCGAAGGACGCCGACGGCTTTCATCCGATCAGCCTCGGACGGCTGTTGCGCGGCCTGCCAGGGCCGCGACCCTGCACGCCAGCAGGCGTCATGGTCCTGCTTGACCAGTATGGTGTCGAGCTGGAGGGCAAGCACGCAGTGGTTGTGGGCCGCTCCAATATTGTGGGCAAACCGCAGGCGATCTTGTTGCTTGAGCGCAATGCGACGGTGACCATCTGCCACTCGCGCACCCAGGACTTACCAGCGGTCTGCCGGACGGCTGACGTCTTGGTGGCGGCAGTCGGGCGTGCGCAGATGATTGACGCCTCTTATATCAAGGAGGGCGCGACCGTCATTGACGTAGGCATCAATCGCACGGATGACGGCAAGATGGTCGGCGATGTAGACTTCGTGTCCGCCTGCAAAGTTGCGGGCGCCATCACTCCCGTACCGGGCGGGGTTGGCGTCATGACGCGCGCGCTGCTCATGCGCAATACCGTCGACGCTTTTGAGGTTCAGCTTGCGGCGCGAAAGGGCAAGTAACACGCCGTGAACATCAATATCTCTCGTCTGACCAATACTGACCTGACGACTCTGGCGGGAGTGCTGGGGGTCCTGCTGGTGATCTTTGTGCTTTTGCTGATTTCGCAACGTAAGTACTTAACGTTTCTGCGTAAAAAACCGCAATTCCGGGCTGACGCCGAACGTTATGAGCAGATGGCGGCAGAGGCCCGTCAGAACCATGCCGACACGCGCGAGGTGCTTAAGCAGGCGGACCAGTACCTGGAATATCTCAAGGCCTCCCGTCCGGAGGAGAGCGCGGAAGGCGTTGCTTCCGATAGCGGCGATGAGGGAGAACTCTGACTCATGCATGTTGATCATGTGGCTCTGCATGCTTGCTGTACGCCCTGCATGATTAAATCCTACGAGCGCCTAGCCGCAGGTCTCGCGGTCACGCGCTCAGGTGAGCCGGTAAGCGCCGATCGTATTACGCTGGTCTACTACAACTCTAACATTGCGCCCGTCGAAGAATACGCGCGCCGTCGCGACGCCCTGGTAGCCTACTGTGCTGAGCGGGGGATCGAGACAGTCGAGCTTGAGTATGACCCTCAGTCCTGGGAGGAAGCGACGGACGGTGACCAGCAGGTTCCGGGCCGTTGCCGCCAGTGCTACGCGTTGCGCCTGGGTCGTGTGGCTCGCTGGGCGGCGAAGCACGGGGCTGACGCGCTGACGACCACGCTCACGATCAGTCCCTACCAGCTGCCTGATCTGATTGCACTGGAAGGCCAGCGTGCTGTCGCCAATACGTCGCTCACCTACCTGGATATCGACTTCTCGCCCGATTATCGCGCCAGCCAGAACGCGGCGCGCGCAGCGGGTATCTATGTGCAGAACTACTGCGGGTGCTTGCCGTCAAAGCGCGAGGCTGAAGAGCAACGCGCCGAGCGCAAGGCTGCCCGCAAGGCCGCGAGGGAGGCGCAACACACCCCCGATGCGTACTGATGACTTCGATTACGAACTCCCGCAGGAATTGATCGCACAAACGCCAGCTGAGCCGCGTGACAGTTGTCGTCTGCTGGTGCTTGATCGCGCGACGGGCGCCTGTGAGCATCGGCGCTTCAGGGACATCCTTGACTATCTTGATCCTGGCGACCTGCTGGTTGTCAACGAGACACGAGTGTTGCCAGCACGCTTGCGTGGCAAGCGTGCGAGTGGGGGAGAAGCAGAGCTTTTGCTGCTCAAGCAGGAGGATGAGGGTGGCGAGGTATGGGAGTGCCTGGCGCGTCCTGGTAAGCGGATCCGCCAGGATGATACGCTCAGCTTTGGCGAAGGGCGTTTGATAGCCGAGATCGTCGAGCGACGCGATGAGGGACGTCGGTTGGTGCGTTTTCAGGCAACTACCCCCGATGACACTGTTTCTGCAGCGCTGCATGCAATTGGCGAAACCCCCTTACCCCCGTATATTACCCAGACGGTTGACGACCCGGAGCTTTACCAGACGGTATATGCCAACGCCGAAAACGAACATTCAGCGGCAGCTCCTACGGCCGGCCTGCATTTTACGCCGGAACTTTTGCAAGCGGCCCAGGATCGCGGCGTGGGGTTGACGAAGCTACGCCTCGATGTGGGGCTCGATACGTTCAGGCCAGTGACCGAGGATGACCCCAACGAGCACGTCATCCACACGGAGTATTACTTTGTGCCACCGGAGGCTGCCGAAGCGATCAACGCAGCCCACGCGTGCGGCAACCGCGTCATTGCTGTTGGCACCACGGTCGTCCGCGCCCTCGAATCTGCCGCCTTATCAGCCTTCAAGCAAGACACTGCAGATCAGTTGGCGACCGGCGGTCCTACTTCGCTCTACATCCTGCCGGGATTCGAGTTTCGCGCGGTCGATGCGCTCATCACGAACTTTCACGTGCCACGTTCGACGCTCGTCATGCTTGTATCGGCTTTTGCGAGCCGCGAGCAAATACTAGCTGCTTATCATGAAGCTGTCACGCAACACTATCGCTTTTTCAGCTTTGGCGACGCCATGCTGATTCACTAAAACTGAGCTCTCAAAAATCAAAAAAAATGCAGCCAAAAATTTTTCGACAATTTTCAATAAAGTTGTAATATTTTCATAATTTAATGTATAATGACCTCCTGCAAGTTGAGGTACTGAGGGAGAAACTGGGGAAGTGGCCTTACTTGAAATGCAGACGTAATAGCGAAAACCATTACGAATATTTTCAAGCCAATGTAGCATACCCATTTGCTTACGGTATCTCGCATATTTGAGATAACCATAGGGGAGTCAGCATAAGACAAAAGCATTTAAAAGGGGATGGGGAAAATGCAGGATCTTGGCGTATTCGTAAAAAACATTATTGCGAAAAAGAAGCGCAAAAAACTCGCGATCGCTCTACTGGTGCCATTACTTGCCACTGCCATACTATTGACGGTGCGGCTGACATCGCGTCCTGCGTTGACAGCGACGGTCACAAGCAGTACGCAGAATTTTGCTTATAGTAATCCAAG
>Ga0123357_10010444_pt1 | contig 11814 bp, 8 predicted proteins | sample TergutEmb28metaG_FD_89873 | JGI IMG/M metagenome (GOLD analysis project Ga0123357, IMG submission 89873) | Embiratermes neotenicus P4 segment gut microbial communities from Petit-Saut dam, French Guiana - Emb289 P4 | ecosystem: Host-associated > Arthropoda: Insects > Digestive system > Gut ...
AATGCCTTGCGTTGTAATTTTTGGATTATCGGTTTTCTTCGCTTGTTTGTTTATTTCGTCGAGCAACAGATTTATGAAATAAGGTACGAAATATTGTATTTTTGATAGTAAATATTCTTTTATTTCGAGGTTGTAGGTTACGGTTGCGCCTTCCGTAGCCCAGTCGATATATTTGAATGCTTCATTCTCGAACAACGGTTTAAAATCAATTATTCTCAAATCATTTAAGTCTGTGTTCCTTTTTTCAATTTTATCGACAACATAATGAATACCGATTGAACCTGCAAGCACAAACTTCACTTTTTTGTTCATTTCGGGCTGTTGCCTCCAGTGCCGTAGATTTTTTAGAGTTGATATGGCGTCTTCTCTATTAATTCTAAATAGCACTTCAGGTAGTTCATCCAATAATAAAATGATGTTTTCAATTTCTGGAATGTTATTTATTTCTGTGAGTAAATCATTTGTTGCTCTCAGAAAATCAGTTGGCGTGGTTTCAAATGTTATACTATTTATGCTAATACTTGTTATTTTTATTTTATTTTTGAAATTATTAAACCATCTTATTCCTTGTTGCATAGTATTCAAACAATTCAAAAGCAAGGTATAAATTCTTTCAAAAAATTCATTAGCCGAATTAATGCCTTGTATATTGCTGAAAATCAATTTGTAATCATTGTCAGGATTTTGTTCCATATACTGCATTATCGAAGTTTTTCCAACACGGCGAGGCGCAGCCAGCAAAACGGAATTGCCTTTCTTCAATTCTTCCCAAACATTTTCTACAATATCGTTACGTAAATAAAAATTGCTACCTTTGGCAGCGTCGCCAATAACGAAATTCGGGTCTGTCCAATTTGTATTCATAATCTTATTTTTTTGTAGTTCTGCAATGGAATTATTGCTAATTGTGTTTCGCAATGATTTTATTGCAAAATTTATTTCGCAACAAAGATATTGCAGAATTCTTAAACTACCAAATATTTTGGGAAAAAGATATGATTTTTGTTTTTTACCATATACAATATTTTCTTATTTCTTGGAATTTTGTAGTAAACTCCAATAATTTTTACGTATAAAATACGTTTAAATATCGTTATGGAAATAAATTTGGTTTTTGCTACAAATAACGAGCATAAATTAACAGAAGTCAAAGAAATAGTAGGCGGCGACTTCCGGATATTATCCCTGAAAGAAATCGGGTGTTTTGACGATATACCCGAAACAGCCAATACGTTGGAAGGAAATGCGTTACTGAAAGCTCGATATGTGAAACAAAAGTATGGATACGATTGTTTTGCCGACGATACAGGATTGGAAATAAAAGCGCTCCATAATGCGCCCGGCGTCTATTCGGCTCGTTATGCAGGGGAAGCTAAAGATCCGAAAGCCAATATGCGTAAAGCGCTTGACGAATTGCAAAATCAAACGGATCGGTCGGCTCGCTTCCGGACAGTTATTGCCTTGATTACCGGAGAAGAGGAATATATTTTGGAAGGAAGCATTGAAGGGACAATTGTCTGTGAAGCAAGAGGAAAGGCAGGTTTCGGTTATGATCCGGTTTTCGTTCCTCAAGGTTATTTGGAAACTTTTGCCGAAATGAGCGCTGATGTGAAAAATTCAATCAGTCACAGGGCTGAAGCAATAAAAAAGTTAAAACAACTGGTCAATGCAAAACAAAAAATATAGGATAGGATTTCTTTGTCTGGGATTATTTTTAGTGTGGAATATTCAGGCGCAAGTGGGTGCATGGAAAACATACATGGCTTATTCTCAGGCAACTATCGTAGCTGAAACTCCAAACTTGGTATTTGGTGTTTATGACGGCTCACTACTATCTTATAATCCGGATGATGGAGAAATTAGAACCTATTCAAATCAAAACGGACTGCATGATATAGGCATCCAGCTAATGGAATATCATCAGGGAGCGCACGCCTTGATTTTGGTATATTCCAATGCCAATATTGATATTTTCATGGGAGATAATAATGTGTATAATCTTTCTTCTTTCAAAGATGATCCTACTATTCAAGATAAAACCGTGTATAATTTGGAAATAATCGGCGATTACGCCTATCTTTCAACGGCTTTCGGTTTAGCGGTCATTGATGTGAAAAAGAAAGAAATAAAAGCCACTTATTGTCAGGGAATAACTATTCGGTCAGTGTGTCAAGTCGGCAATTATTTGTATGTAGCTACTCCGGAGGGAGCCAAAAGAGGACTTATTACTGATAATTTAATAGATAATGGAAATTGGAAAGCGATTGGTCAAAAAGATCAAACCCTCAACAGTGTTACTAAATTCATATATTTTAAGGGTATGATATTTTATAATACCGCGTGGAATCAGGTTGTTTATATGGACTCCGACGAGAATTTGTATTGGCTTGGTTATGCAAATGAAAATGTTCAGTCTATCAAGATTTTAAATAACCAATTAGTGTTGGTAACAGATGCAGGCATATATTTTTATTCCGATATTACGAAATATACATACATTAAGCTTCCGGGGTATTCAGTAGATTGTATTAATTCGAAAAATCAATATTGGCTGGCTACCGGCGATGCCGGATTAACCGGATTTATTAAACAGCCCGATTCTACTGACTACAAAGTGACAGCATCAGAAATAAAGTTTAACAGTCCTAAAAGAAATTTGAACGCCTATATGACTTTTGCTTCTAATAAGTTGATAGTAACAGGAGGAGGAAAAGGAGGAGACCGGTTAAATATACCGGGTACTTTAATGGTATATGAAAATGGACAATGGTATAATTTTGATGAAAATGTTATTTCCGATTCAACCAAACTCCCTTGTCTTGATTTGACGTCTGCCGCTGTAGATCCGCAAGACCCGATGCATTATTATGTTGGCAGTTGGGGAGAAGGATTGTATGAATTTAAAGATAATAAGTTTGTGAATTTGTATTTATATACCAACAGTAGCTTACAATCAACTATTACAGGCAATAACAGGTTAGTTCGCGTGGATGGATTGGTTTTTGATAAAAATAACAATTTGTACATGGTAAACGGAGGTGTTGCAAATGGGTTATCTATATTTCTAAATCAAAAAGAATGGGAAAGTTTTTATTACGAGCATTTATCCATTTCTTCTCCGGATAAGATACTGATTAGCAGCTCCAATCAAAAATGGTTTAACTTTTATCGACCGAACAACACCACAGGAATAATGGTACTGGATGATAATGGTACAGTTGAAGATCTTTCCGACGATGATGTTGTCTATTCAAGCAGTTTTTTCGATCAACAAGGTATTGCCCTTAATGCTACTGTTTATCTCGCTTTGGCAGAAGATCAGAATGGACTTGTCTGGGTCGGAACTGACAATGGACCCATTTATTTCACTTCAAAGAATGAGGTAGCCCAAGGGATTTGCAACCGGATTATTTTAGCCGACCAAAATGATCAAGGATATCGTCCTATGGAAGGGATGAAGATTACATCTATTGCTGTTGACGGAGGAAATCGCAAATGGATAGGAACCGCCGGCTCTGGAGTTTTTGTCGTTGATCAATCCAAAGGCGCGGAAACCCAGATTCAAAATTACACTACGGATAATAGTTACTTATTGTCCAATACTGTTAATTCCATAGCTATCAATAATCAAACGGGAGAAGTATTTATCGGGACGGACAAAGGTCTATGTTCTTATCAAAGCGAAGCAATAGCAGGAAAACCGGATTATTCCAATGTTTATGCATACCCGAATCCGGTTCGACCTGAACGCAACAGTCAAGTCGTCATAACGGGACTGATGCAAAATTCAACCATAAAAATTACCGATGTAGCCGGCAATATAATTCAACAAGGCGTTTCGATGGGAGGACAATATGTATGGAACTGCGCCAACCGTAACGGAACAATTGTCAAAGCGGGAATTTACCTTGTCTTTGCCGCCGCTTCCGATGGAAGTCAAGGCGTAGCGGCTAAAATCATGGTAATAAGATAAGAAAAAATATGGAAAAATATATTGATTTTGTCATCTCCATATTACAATTTTTTGCTAACTTTGCAAACTCAAACTACTAAATTTATTTATATTTGTATTTTTTATGAGTTTAATGCAAAATATTATCAAGCGAGCCCAAGCTAACAGGCAACGGATTGTCCTGCCCGAAGGAACTGAAGAGCGCACGCTTAAAGCCGCCGACCGTTTATTGGAAGATAAAGTCGCAGATATTATTCTGATTGGAAATCCTTCCGAAATAAATAATTTAGCTGAACAATACCGGTTATCTCATATCGAGGAAGCAACTGTTATTGACCCGCTCAACCATCCGAAAAAAGTAACTTATGCCAATCTGCTGTTTGAATTACGGGAAAGTAAAGGCGTAACTCGGGAACAAGCCCGTTTATTAGTAGAAAAACCTTTGTACTTGGGCTGCTTGATGTTAAAAAACGGAGATGCCGATGGCGAAATTGCCGGCGCACGCAATACGACAACCGACGTGCTGCGTCCTGCTTTTCAAATCGTCAAAACCCGTCCGGATATTAGCGTTGTGTCCGGCGCTTTTCTGATGTTTGTACAAGACCATTCGTATGGGAGCGATGGTATTTTGTTATTTGCCGATTGTGCCGTTTTGCCGAATCCTACTGCCAAAGAAATGGCTGAAATAGCCATAGCCACAGCCCATACTGCCCGTACGCTGGTTGGAATAGAACCTCGCGTATCTATGTTGAGTTTTTCAACCAAAGGGAGCGCTCAGCATGAATTGGTCAGCAAAGTGTTTGAAGCCACTCGGATAGCTAAAGAAATGGCTCCGGATTTATTGATTGACGGCGAATTGCAAGCTGACGCGGCATTAGTTCCTTCAGTCGGAAAAAGCAAAGCTCCGGATAGTCCTGTGGCGGGAAAAGCGAATGTGCTGATTTTTCCCAATTTGGAATGCGGAAACATTGCTTACAAATTAGTTCAACGACTGGGAAATGCCGATGCGGTAGGTCCGATTCTTCAAGGAATGGCAGCGCCGGTTAACGACCTTTCTCGAGGCTGTTCTGCCGATGACATTTACAAAATGGTTGCCATCTGTGCGAATCAAGCGATAGGAATCAAATAAATCACCATCCATCAAAAAACAGTTATATATGTCTGAAACAATCACTGAACCCATTGAACATTTTGGCTTATCGTTCAAACATAAGAAAAAAACGCTATTTTCCAAAATTGGCGTTGTAGGCGCCGGCAGGGAAGGACGGAATATTATTCGTTTAACTTCTTTGGCAGGATTAGAAGTAACATTCGTTGAAGTCAACCGCGAACGAATCGAATTTTGCTTTAAAAGGTTAAGTATAGGATTAGATCAACGAATCGAAAATTGGGGATTAACTCCTTTAGAAAAGAGAACAATATTAGGACGAATTAGAGGAAGCGTTGACTATTCCGACTTAAAAGACTGTGATTTTGTGATTGAATGTATTCGGTATGATAAAGATAAAGGGCGCGATACTCAACTCCGTAAAAAAGCTTTTGAAGAAATAGAACAGGTAGTATCTCCGGAAGCAATTATCGCTACCAATGCTACAAGCGTAATTATCAGCGAATTGGCATCCGGATTGAAATATAAGGATCGGTGCATAAGTCTTCATTTTCCTTTTACGCATCCTGAAGCTAAACTGGTGGAAATAGTTAAAGGCGCCTATACTTCCGAAGAGGTATATAAAAAAGTGCTTCTGCTTACCAAATTAATTAAATATGAAAGCATTGACGTCCATGAAAGCAATGGCTTAGTCAGCATGAGATTGGTTATTGTCCTTCTGAACGAAGCTTGTCAGATGGTAATGGAAAACATTGCTAAAATGGAAGATATCAACCGTTTAATGATTGTTGACTATGGAATGCGGTTAGGCATTTTTCAATTAGCCGATATTATCGGTATTGAAAAATTGGTTGATTTAATGGAAGATATGTTTAACGAATACGGGGATAAAAGATATAAGCCCAGCCCGATTATTTGGAGGCTTTTCCGGACAATGCAATTAGGAACGCAAACCGGAAGAGGATTCTTTATTTATGAGAATGATAAAATAATTGGTACTAATCCCTTTTTTAACGACTAAATCTGTATGAAACGAATATTAGTATTAAATTGCGGCAGTTCTTCCATCAAATATAAACTGTTGAACATGGACGCTAAAACTGTTTTGGCGCAAGGCGTCGTTGAAAAAATCGGTTTGAACGGTTCTTTTCTTAAAATGATATTGCCGAATGGAAATAAAGTTATTTTGGAAGGGGAAATTCTGGAGCATCAAGCCGGTATTGAATATATACTTGGCGTTATCACCAGTAATAAATATGGATGTATTCAATCGCTCGACGAGATAGACGCTGTAGGACACCGCGTTGTTCACGGCGGAGAAAAGTTTAATTCCAGCGTTTTGATAACGGACGAAGTTATTCAAAAAATCACAGAGTGCATAGATTTGGCTCCCTTGCATAATCCGCCGAATTTGAAAGGAATATCAGCTATTAAGGATTTGATGCCGAATGTTCCTCAAGTAGCGGTTTTTGATACGGCATTTCATCAAACCATGCCGGATTACGTGTATCTCTATGGACTGCCTTATTCGCTTTATGAAAAATATGCAATTCGCCGGTACGGATTTCATGGAACGAGCCACAGGTATGTTTCTGCACAAGCCTGCCGTTTTTTAGACGTTCCCTACGAAGAACAGAAGATTATTACTTGCCATATCGGTAATGGCGTCTCGCTTACCGCAATTAAAGACGGTTGTTCGCTGGATACTTCAATGGGAATGACTCCCGTAGAAGGTTTACTAATGGGTACTCGTAGCGGCGATGTTGATGCAGGGATACTTACGTATATTATGGAAAAAGAAAATGTCGGCTCGCAAGCTATTTCGACTATTGTGAATAAATACAGCGGTATTTTAGGAATTTCCGGCGTATCGTCCGACATGCGGGAAATTGATGCTGCTATCCAAAATGGCGATAAACGGGCGGAATTAGCGCTGAAAACGTATAATTACCGGATAAAAAAATATATAGGCGCTTATGCTGCGGCATTGGGAGGCGTTGACATATTGGTGTTTACCGGCGGAGTTGGAGAAAATCAATGGGGAATCCGTTCGACAGTTTGTGAAAACATGGAATTTGCCGGAATTAAATTAGACGAAGAAAAAAATAAAAGCGTCCGAAGTATCGAAGCGGTTATCAGTACGGAAGATTCAAGCGTGAAAGTCGTTGTTATTCCTACTGATGAAGAGTTTATGATTGCATTAGATACGTTAAAATCTATCGCATAAAGTTTAATAAATGTTATTGTAGAACCATTTTAAAGATTATTAATAGAGAAAAGGATAAACTTTAACACTATTTATTGAAAATAATTTGGTGTGTATAGTAGAAAAGCTGTACTTTTGCACTGTGGTTTTTTCATAATAGTATTAGATTTAAGGTTAACAAAGATTGGATTAGGGAGTTCGTGAGAATTCCCTTTTTCTTTATTGTATTATTATGATTGTAGCCTAACGAAATAAGTATTCCAAAAGAAAATACCAGCCGGTTGCCGTAACAAATCCTACCAATATTCCCGTTCCTACTACTAAAGAGCAATAGCGAGGATTGAGGTCGTTTTGCGCTACCAGTAAACTTGCCGTAATATGCGACGACATGGCGGCTTCAAAAACGCCTATTTTTGCCGCGTTACCGGTGGAATGCAACAGGAAAGCCAACAACAGAACCAGTCCGGGAGCTAACAACAGTTTATAGAGCAGTCCGGCGGAAATTAATTTCCATTGCTCTTTGATCGCTCCGAATTTCAGTTGTAAACCGATAGAAAATAAAGCCATAGGCGACATAGTCGCTACTAATTTATCCAAGAGTGGATTTACCGGAGCAAAATCAACGAAACGAGAAAAAATTAAAGCAACCATACAGGCGATAAACGGTGGAAAGCGTAAAACTTTTTTCAAAATATAAGTAAGATTCAACGTTTCGGCAGTTGAGGAAGATGTTCTCAAAATTGCTATTACGCCCAGCGTAGAAAAAAGAATAAACGTCATTTGGTCAAAAACGACTGCATGATGAATTTCCGATTCTCCATAAAAGGCGGCAATCATGGGAAATCCCAAGAAAGCTGTATTGCCAAGTCCGGAAGTCACCCGCAAAGCAGTCCGGGAATCATCAGTCAGCCGTTTCTTCCCACCGTATATCTGGACGAACAACCAAGCTCCCGCCCAGACAACCAAAGGACCAATCATGGGAAGAAGCACCTGACTATTCCATTTGATATCCGGAACAAAACGCAGGGAAAGCGCCGGCAAAGCGATATTTAAAACCCAAGCATTCACGCCTTTGTGAGCATCTGTCGGTAATAATCGCAAGCGGGACAAAATAACGCCCGCAGCAATACAAATGAAAATAAGAATAAAATGAATCACGTTTTTCTGTGTTTAATTTTATTAGCAGCCCATAAACTCCCGATAAAAATCCAAAACTTCATCAATCTCCTTTCTACCGGCAGTTTGATTGATTTGAATATCGCCAATGGCTTTCAACAGCGTGAAATTAATAGCGCCTGCGTCATTTTTCTTGTCATGTTGCATTAATTCGTAAATATGCTGATAATCATTACAATCGAAAGTAAAAACGCCGTAATGTTCTTTAATGAAGTAAGCGGTTTTCATTAATACATTTTTGTCGAATCCCAATTGGATAAACGAAAGATACAACTCGCAAACCAATCCGTAAGCCACAGCGTAACCGTGTTGAATCGGGCATTTGTTTTCAAGCGCAAAACTTTCGAAGGCGTGACCGAAAGTGTGTCCGAGATTCAAGGCTTTGCGAAGCCCTTGTTCGGTCGGGTCTTTCTCGACAATTTGTTCTTTGATCAAAACCGATTCAAACAATAGCTTGTTCAATAAATCGTAATTTATCTCATTCAAATCAAAACATAAAATATCGTTTACCGTAGAGACGGGGCGCGCCCCGTCTCTACAACAATTAGAATCACCTGCCAACAACGAATGTTTCAGCATTTCGACATAACCTGATAATAATTGTTTTGTATCCAGCGTTTTGAAAAAATTAGAATCAATCAGTACAGCAATTGCAGGAGCAAAAGCGCCTATTTCGTTTTTTAAGCCGGAGAAGTTGATGCCTGTTTTTCCGCCGACCGCAGCGTCCACCGCTCCCAAAAGCGTTGTCGGAATATTCACAAACCGTATTCCCCGTTTGAAAGTAGCGGCGGCAAATCCACCCAAATCAGTCAACATTCCGCCGCCGAGATTTATCAAAAGCGATTTCCTGTTAGCGCCATTGTCGGAAAGGAACTTCCAGACTTTGGATAATGATTCTATACTCTTACTTTCTTCACCTGCCGGAATTGATAATTTCTTTGCCGACTGTATTTCCGGCAGCGATTGGATGAGCGGGAGGCAATAGTTTTGCGTATTATAATCTGTCAGTATAAATAATCCATCGTAACTCAATGTTTGCAGGAATTGAGTTAAGTCCTTTTCTATATGGGAAGAACGAATGAGTTGCTGTTGCATGATTTAACAATTTCGTTATTTTCCTAATCCTTTAAATAAATTTCCCAACATATTCAATACATTGCTTACCGTTTCTTCGCTTTCGACAGGAATCTTCAAATGCGTTTTACCCGTTTTTTCATCTTTTTCCACTAACGAATGCGCCAATTGTCCGGCTCCGTCTTTGGTGGACAAGGTTTTTGCCAAACCGCTTAAGAAAGAAAATCCTTTGGCAAGCAATTCCGAAGCGTCGTCGGCGGGAGCTTCTTTTGGGGCTTCGGGTTGCGATTCATCCGGCGCTGAAGAAATTTGACTGTCTGAAGGTTCGAAATCGTCGTCGCCCGGAATCAACGGTTCAACGACTTCTTTTTCAGCCGGTTCCCTGACTTCCATATTTTCCTCTTCATCGGAAGCAACTACGGTAACGCTCGGTTCATCCTCCTGAGCAGTCGTCATTTGTTCGACGTCTTTCATAAAGGCGTTGAATTTGCTGTCGCTCAGGAAGATTGCGCTTTCGCCCTGATCTAAAATACCTTCTGCAAGCGAAGTTTTAAATTTCAGTACGCCAAGCATTCGTTCTTCAATCGTGCCGCGGGAAACAAAATTGATAACCGAAACACTGTGTTTCTGTCCCATGCGGTGGATTCGGGCGATACGCTGTTCCAATACCGCAGGATTCCATGGAATATCCATATTGATAATCAGCGATGCCGCCTGAAGATTAAGTCCTGTGCTTCCGGCGTCTGTTGAAAGGAACACGCGGCAGTCAGGCGATTGATTGAAAGTATCGAACAAGGCTTTTCTGTCCTTGCTTGGAATGCTGCCATGAAGGTATTGATATTCGATTCCGGCTGCATCAAGTTCCTGTGCAATAATCCTTGTCATCCGTTCCCACTGGCTGAAAATAACCGCTTTTTCCTGATTTCCGTCAAAATATTCATCTAAAATATTCATCAGTTCGCCAATCTTTGTATCGTATCGTGTAGTTTGGTCAAACAGAAAAGTGCTGTCGCACGACATACGCATCTGATTCAGGTTGATAAGTAATCTTTGCCGGTCTTTTTCGATAAGAAAACCTTGTCTTTTCCATTTGTTTACAAGCCTTGCAACCGCGTCCTGAAATTCTACATGCAAATCTATTTGTTGACTTGTCATAGGAACAAATAAATTTTTATCCATTCTATCAGGCAGTTGCAACAACACATCGCTTTTCTTCCGGCGTTTAAGAGTATTTGCCAACAAAACGCCGATTTCGTCCAAATGCTGATAGCCTATCACCTTTCCGGTATCATTCTTCACCTGATAATAATCGAGAAAATGGTAATAAGGACCTAACTTGTAGGGGTCGACAAATTGGAAAATAGAGTATAAATCCTCAATTTTGTTTTCCAAAGGAGTTCCCGTAAGTACCAAACAATAAGGCGTATGTAATTTTTTAACCGATTGCGCTATTTTTGTTTTCCAGTTTTTGATACGCTGCGCTTCATCGAGAATAATCATATCGAAATCCTGCGCGACAATTTCTTTAATATCGTTTGTTACAGTATTATAGGAAACAATTTGATAAAAATCGTTTTGTGCATACTGCTTCTTACGAATAGACGGCGTTCCTTCGATGACATAAGCGCTTTCGCCGGAAAATCTTTTTATTTCGCTCTGCCACTGATATTTCAATGTGGTTGGACAGATAATCAACACTTTCTCTATTCCCTGTTCCTTGCGAAACATTTGGCAAACGCCGATTGCCTGAATTGTTTTTCCAAGACCCATTTCGTCGGCATTCAAGCTGCGTCCCGCTTCAAAAGCAAAGCGGATACCGTCCTGTTGGTAAGGGAAAAGATTGGTATTCAACAAATCAGCAACATTGAAATTTGACGCAATTTTTTTGCGGAATTTTTGCTCGCGCGTTTCCAATACAAATTCAAAGGCATCGTCGTAGCAACGGAAATCATTATCAATCGCTTTGGCTTTTTCCAGAAAAAAAACAAACCGGTCGTAAGCTTCGGGGAAAAGCGTATAATCTTTATCGAAATACGACTTTGCAAGTTCTTCAAATTCAGTCTTATAATTACACCCTATACGTATTTTGACTTCGCGTCCGTTTTTGTAGGACAGGTAAACCGAAGTATAATTCGGCACGTATTCTCGATTTATATTAGGCGTTTTAGGATCATTTTTCAATTGGAAAACGAGCGCTTCCAGATGCTTGCAAGTCCCCAAGTGATTGGTTTTGAAATCCATGCACGAACAGAAATTCATCGGGCTATTCAATCCGCGAAAAGCTATTTTGTACGAATT
>Ga0123357_10010445_pt1 | contig 11814 bp, 8 predicted proteins | sample TergutEmb28metaG_FD_89873 | JGI IMG/M metagenome (GOLD analysis project Ga0123357, IMG submission 89873) | Embiratermes neotenicus P4 segment gut microbial communities from Petit-Saut dam, French Guiana - Emb289 P4 | ecosystem: Host-associated > Arthropoda: Insects > Digestive system > Gut ...
ATTCCACTTCACTTTGCTTCGTTCACTTCACTTCACTTTATTGCACTTCGCTACACTCCACGTTAGATAACTTTTCACTTAACTTTAGACTTTTCACTTCACTATACTCCGCTTCTCTCCACTTTTCGATTATTTCCAGCACACTTTACTTCCTTTTAATTCAACTCAATTATCACTTTCCTTACCCTCTTTTTAAAAGTGGTTGGTTTGCAGGGGAGAATTCCTAACACTTCTGCCCGTAACTGGTTCCAGTGTTGGTAATTCATAATTTTAAAAATATCTTCCTAATGATAAAAAGAAATTGATGTTGAATGTATTAGTGGAATTTACAGCACTCTGAATGCAAATATATCATTTTTCCCAGAAATTTCAAGTTTAAATACCATGAAGCAAACTACAGCGGCCGTGTGGTCGAACGCTATTACATAATCTTCCACCTTTCAAACCTAGAAATCGTGGCTGTGAGTCTCACTTGGTGCTTGGGTGTTTTACTGTGTCTGTCTTCCTGTGCAAGTAGAGGCCTTGAGATGCACCGACCTGCTGTTCAAGCAGTCTACCCCATGTCTACATTGTTTCAGAAGGTATTCCTGAATTGGAACAGAAAATACAACCTAATCCTTAAAGGCTGACGGATAATAAACTACACGGAATTACGACTGTAGTTGAACTCTTTGAAGACTAAATTAATCAACGTAACTTTTTCAAGGTTCGGTTCATAAGTCAGAGACAGCAAGGTGTGCCTCTGGTAACAAGACCAGTCAATTAATATTTCATAGACTAAGGTTGGCTTTTTATTTAAAAATTCTACACCACAAGGGCTGACACCCACCCCATCTAGCGCCGAGTTCCTAGAAAGAGTAGAGCTATACCTCTACTCACCCTAAGGGCTTTCGTGGCCTATAAAATGGGTGAAACCTATACACCACAAATAAATACACTATGCAGACAAAATGCAGATTTTTACTGTTAATCCTGGCGGTACATACAATAACCATTACGTTATAAAGATTTTATTTTGTGTTAGTTATTTTTATTAGAAACTTTATTCATGTTTGGTAAGATGTTAATACAGAATTTAATGTTATGAACACATTATTATAATTGCAACACCCAATGACTTAATCTTCCTAAAACGAATCATTTGTATCGAGATTTGTTTCTCTGACTAATCGAGAACAAAGCGGACAGGACGTGAATCGCTTCAGTAGGCTCTGTGTCCATTGACCTCCTTCAAATGAGGTAATGTCCTCCGACTCGCAATGCTCGTTTGGATGTCATCAAGTGCTTGTTTTTATCTGCACAGCCTCGCTGATTCGACGAGTTCTTTGAACCTACTAACTCTTCCCGGACGGAAGCACACGGCTTTCAACAACATGAAAACGTAGGAGGTGCACGGTTTTCTTTACTCTCAACAAAGAACTATGCTTATTACACTTATATGCGGGCAGGATGTCGACATCATACTGTTTCCTGTATCTTTCCTGTTAACAATTCCCTTGTGACTGGTCACACGGTACAAATGCTAAACCATCTCATTTTACATAAAAACGAATTTAACACTACATACACAGTAAAGATACATGTGCCCGGTGCTAATTGATTAGTTAAGCGCCAGGGCAGGAACGACGTGTGTGTATTGGAGTTGTAGCTGCACTCTTTCCTAACTTTCAGCACTGTTTAGTAGCGTGCTGTAGGCTGCGGCAGATTTTTTTTTTGCCGAATGATCTGACGGCAGTCGTTGAATGGAGTGGAGAAACGGATTCAATTGAGTGGAAACGCGAGCGCACAAGCAATTTTATACCGTGAGTCTGTAGTATCCTTGTGAAATACGGAAAGTAGATGTAAGTAGCCGGAGATATTGCAAATGCTGATAAGGAAGCAAAAAATTTAAGGTCGTGCAGACACAAATGGCGGACTCCTGTAAGTGTCTTAAGTTAATGAGGCAGAAGTAAAGTGCACCCAGCCTTTTGTATCTACTCGCCTTTCGAGAAACTTTCAGTGTGGCAGTTTCGTACAATTTTAAGGAAAAAACAAAATTTTGGAGGAGTCGGTATGACAACTAGGTTATGGGCTGGATGCATGAGAAGCGGCAAGGGATTTTGCTCTTCTTAGCAGTCTCGTATGTAACGGCTATTGAACTCAAGCGGGCGATGCACGAAGCTAGCCACTCAAGTCCTTCTAACGCCGAGACTAAAAATAGGCACATATATATCCTTGTCCTTCGCTTAAGTCTTTATGTTGTGGTGCTCAATTATGTATGGAAATTCTTATGATTTTTGCCTTTCATGCTAGCGAAAAAACTGTGAAGGTAAAATACAACTTAGACGACTAGGCATGGACTAAAAGATGATAAGCGTGATGGATCTAGCAATGAGGCCATAACTCTGTGGACTGTACATACATACATACATATATGCATATATACATACCATGGATCTATAAGTGTGTCATAAAGACAAGTCATAAATACACAAATATACAAATTTACAGTGTAAAATACTACAATCATTTTACAAAAACCGTATTATAAATCATTTAGGTAGGTAAAGTGATCCTGTTACAGGCCCGATGTGGCCCAGAGGGTGGGTAGAGGTATAGCTCTACTCTTCCATGACCGTGGCACTTAATTTACGCATGAAAAATTCATCTACATAGTAAAAGGAGTTTGTATGTAAGTGTTTTCTTAAGGTTGCTTTAAATCTTGCTTTGTCATTCTTGACAATTGTCACACTAGGTGGTAAACTGTTCAAAATTTTTATGCCAGCGAAGAATGTACTTTTTTGAAAATAAGGTAGGCTGGCATTTGGTCTACGAAGAAGGTTATTCCTTGTATTAATGTTGTGTATAGATGAATTTGTTTGAAAAATTCCTGATTATTGATAACGAAGTTCGTAACTGAAGTATATACTAGCATGGAACAGGTGGAATCTCTAATTGTTTAAATAGACTTCTACATGAGGTTCTGAGTTGTGCATCAACCATAATTCTGAAGATTTTCTTTTGTAGAGTGAAAATCTTCACACTGTTGGTAGAGTTACCCAAAAAAATTATTCCATATTTTACGAATGAAAGTATGCACAGTAAATTGATTGTATTCATCTGGATCAGGGTAGAGTACAGTTGTGGTTGTTTTGAACGCAGCAGTATGCATAATGTTTGGGTTCCATAAAAAGTAAGTGTTTGACACCAATTCAAGGACTGCTCCATGAAGTAACTTTAACGTTAAGTTACCTTAAAGTAACTCCATGGATGATGGAGAAGACATAAATTAAATAAATTAATAATGATAATTGTTTCATAGTGACTTGTTTGAAACTAAAACCAAATTTTACTTTGAGCCTTCAAGTGTTACAAAGTTTTTCAAGATGTTAATTTTAGCTGTGTGGTAGTGTTTAATGTTCAACAGCAGTAAACAAGAAAAGTGCCAGAGGAACAGGAACTGGATGCAGTAGCAAAAATGTAGGAGTTTACAGTAGTATTGATGTGTTTTATAACTGCTTCAAGACTAATTTTTAACAGTTGCTTTATTTTTAATGAACTGGGAGTCTAAGAATCAGTCTCATATCACATTATAGAGAATCCTATTCTGGAACAAGCAATTTTCACAGTTATTCACCAACAAATTTTATTTCCACTGTTATATTACATAAATATAACGGTGTAAATACACGAGTCCATTTTTTGGTGAATTATTATCAATTCATCATTATTGGTGCACATAATGAACAACAAAAAATTTGTCCTCTGCCTTGAGTGATTTTGTTCTATGAAATATATGGAATCTGGTTAAAAAGTATTAATACAGATAGCTCAGACATTAATATTTGAACTCAGAGAGTATGCTATTAGAACTGTATACATAGACTTTGTGTTGTAATTTCACTGAACAGTAATATGACCAGAATACAGTAATATATTTTATGGCACATAATGAAAGAGTTTCAGGCATAATTGTATAAAATTAAAAAAAAAAAAAATATTTGTTGGTGCTTAATGTGTCAAAAAGTTGAAAGTCATTAAAAGTAGTCTTCATGAAATTCAGAGTGCTGTGAGAATACCAACATTAGATAATTTAAGAAGCATACTTTCCACAGTGTTTAGACTTGCACATATTATCTTATAGGTTTGCATAAGACTTTGCAGTATCTCAAATTACTTTTAACTTAAAACTAGAACATTATGTTGTCACTTTGCTCTACTGAACCACTTAAGAACTAAGTTCGTTTACGGCTAGTTTGAATATCTAACGTACTTTATATTTTCATGGACATAGTAGACATACTGCCTAGTTCTTGTTCATAAGTGTAGAGTGATCAGTAATTTTAAATAACATAGGGGTTATATTGGAAGTTCGAAGTGTGCCAGCATATACACACACACACACACACACACACACACATATATATATATATATATATATATATATATATATAGTGCAACCTCACAGATTGGCAGCCTTCATTCCAAAGTATAAAAAATATTTTAAGTTTTTCTCACACTAATTTTCTTAAATCTTCATTAATATTACCTACTCTTATATAAGACGACTATTATTGTAATCTAAGGGATGGAATTTATTATTATTCATATCTCAATAATTGGAAAAAAATTGATGGTAAACCATGCTTAATATTTGTAAGCTACTAAACATTTGGTATTTCTTTTTCATTTAAGTAATGTGTGAGAGAAATTTTCACTAAAAGTGAGCTACAGTGTACTGTGCTAAAGCATTTATGTAAGTACTCTTATAGTAGCTAACATGAAATACTGCAAAATAAGAATTTATAGCATTATAATTTTTGGCTTATGGTAAAATGCAACTGTTTTATTTTTCAGCTCGTAAACAGCAAACAGAAGAAGAAGGGGAACATGGAAACGTGTACATTGATCGGGATGTGGTAACTGGACACAAAGCATGAGTAATGTGGCTGTGCATTGGTACTGTGACAATTAAAATTTGGGTTATTTTCCCAAGAATCCCATTAGGTGCTAAGAGGACAATGGTGTGTGGTATATTAGACTGCAAAATGCCACAGCCAAATTGTTGTTTGGCAACAGTGACCAGCTTGCATAATTCCTTAGAAAGAACTTGTAGGTTATAAATGCACAGTTCTTCTGTACATTCTATGCTAATGTGTTATGCACCAGTACCTTATGTAAGTATGTATGTATATATATATATGTATGTGCTTGTACATACATATGTACTGCATGTAGGCATGTTGTTACATAATTATTGTTGATATTGGAAATCATGAAAACTCTCCATAATTGATTCCTTTCTTACTTCTGGGCTTAATGACAAAAAGTTCTGTTAACATAACAACTCAATCTGAATTCAACATTTTACTTTCAAGTGAAAAAATTTTGGTGTATATGGTTCCATAAACAAGCTTTAGAAGTGTGAATGTTTAAAAAAACACCAGTAATGTTCCTTATTTATAGTCATTCATCTACCATCAATCATATTTAGTGCACATACTGACATTGTCATTAAATAAACCATTCCAAGACAAAGGATTAAAAATTAACAATGTTGTATTGTAATTGTTATTTAAGAATTCATCATGCATTTTTCGTATATAAAAATGGTTAAGCTTATACAGCAAAATTCATAGTATACCAAAAAAAATTTTAAGCTATTCCTCAAGTCACATTTGTTTCATGTGTTTTAAAGTATGGCTAGTCTGTGGAGATTTTGAAGTGGTAAGAGTGAAGATTACAATTTAAGTGTTCTTTGCAGAAATTATATGTTCTTAATATTGGAATAGTAATGTAGTAAACAATATGAATAATATGGTTAAAATTGTAACATAAGGTGCCCAATTATTTCCAGACGTAAGGAAATTTTAACAGTTGTCCCTATATCAAGATAGGCCTATTTTAAGAGTAACACTGTTATGGAAACCTAGGTCTTCTTATTTAGGAACATTGTAGTGGTTAATGTGGTAGATTTTGACTGAAAGAATGAAAAATGCAATCAGCTGGCAAGAATATATTTTTTAGTAAGAGCCATTTTCTTCCAAGCAGCAAAAAGGTGTCCTGTTTCAGTTAACAAAACATTTTCTTTAATATACTATTAATATGGAGTGCAAGTTTCCTGCCTGTCTGTAGGAACTGTATCTTCATAGTAAGCTATGGGAAAGATAGAACATTATAAATATGGAATTAGTAAAGAATGAAATCCATGTTGATGCAAATACTGCTCTGAATAAACATTTTGAAGGTCTACAGCTCTTTACAAACACTACATGAGTTTTTTTGTACCAGTGATGGCATTTTATTCAGAGCTGAAGTTTACTATACTACAACAATACTTGTGTAAATATGTAATGAAGTTACACAGCCTGTTGGATAGTGTGAAAGGGAGTCTATGAAATGTGAATTATTTCCATTACGTTTTGTCCTGTTCTGATAGAAAGAGCCATTCTCAATAATTTTTTTCAGTGGTGTGATTTCTGCTCACATGGTTTTTGTCATCACTTATGACACTCAACTAGTGTGAGGATTTTCTTAAAAAGAGCTACAAAAATTTGAGGCATTTTAGTTGAACTTGTATTTTAACCACTGCTACAGAAGAAATTACAGTAATATTATTCAATGTTTTATGCTCATTATTTTGGTCCATGTTGAGATATCAGTGTATTTCCAGTACTGGATAAGAATGGAAAGGACTTCCTTTGTTGGAGTAGCTGCAATGACTTATGGAGTTGGACCATCTGGATGTGGAAGAACAGGAGCTATTCAGTTGGGCTTCTGAACTCACTGTGACCAAGTATATTCAGTCACAGTTATATACAGTAACAAGGGATCTACTTTGTTTGTTTGAGGCATTACATTCAGAGCATTGAAAAACCAAACGAAAATCTTGACAGAGGACATCCCACTGTGTTTCTTAAATTAAATACCAAGAGTCAAGAGAGCTATTTAGTACACAAACACTATTTGTTTGACATAAAATTATGATATGTTGCAGTGCCAAATGGTCATCAGCAGGCGTGAATGTGTGAACAATCAGTGATGAACAAACAGTTGTGTTGACTGTTTCACTCTTGGTAAAAACAAAAGCAAAATTTAAAAAATACTGATTCAGGTGGTCTATGGCAGTATGTACTTTTCCATTCAGCATCTGCCTAAATATTTTGTAATCACTGCAATTAATATTGCTGAAAGAGGCGTGTTTGTTTACATAAGCATTCAATATTATGGCCTGTTAATGGTTTATACTATTTTTTAGTATTTTCCATAAATTCATGACATCAAATTTCTCTGCTGTAAGTGACATTTCTGTTAATTAAAGAAACTGTTTTTTATTTATTTGATGTCATTACTCTGAATTATGTCCTTAAGGAATTTATATTCTATTTACTGCACTTAAATTTCATAATATTTAGCTTACGTAAGTAAATGTGCATATCATGCTCATGTACTCTTATTTGAAATTCCACTCATTGTACTTAAATGGAAAGTACGAAAAGTTGTAAACTTCCACATTTTGTTAGTTTAACATATTCTGATAAGAATTCCTCTGAGGAAAATACCATGCTTTCTAAGACTGGCTTTCAAATAATTCATTCTGAATCATAAAATTTCATGCTGTTTCTACCCTTCTGTAATATAATATGAAATTCAGGCAATTTCTGTAATGAAATATTCAATTGCCTTGCTGTGGACTGTAATACTTACTCAAGTGATACACTGATTGCTGAATTGTGGTATTTAGAAATTGCAGAACAAGATCAAAAAAGATTCCACAGGTTGCTTGTAGCATTTTGCAATTTTTGTAATAAAAATTACCAGGATGCATTCCAATACATCAAAATATTGTAATGTAAAATAATAAAGTACTCTTTAACTTAAGGCATCCAGATTATTTTCAGCATTGTAATAGTGTGAACCCACTCCATGCTAGTGATTGTTTGTTGCAATTATGGTATTCATTATTTGGTTCAATTTCATTTAGAAATTGTATTTTAAAGGGTAATACTTGTGCTCACAAGAGTGGTAAGCAGGATTTAAACTGTATACATGCTTCTAGTTTTATTTTTAATATGTCTTTGAGTGTCAGAACTAACATCAAACTATATTTATTATAGGAATTTTAAAACATGTGTTTTTGCAGTTACAAAAAAAAAAAAGAAACTAAAATAAAAATAAATGTTTTCTGAAGATATTAGGTCCTTTATATTATAAACAGAACAGTGTAAACAACACATTCATGGGGACTATAATATGCAGATTTAATATTACTATTATGAGCTGGGAAAAATCATCCAATAAAATTAATGGCTCTGGACTGTATGCACAGGGTTTGATTAGTGGCTGATGAAGAAATTTTTCTTCTTGTCACCACATGAAGAATGATTCTGGGGTCCTACCTGTCCTATTGATAGTGGGTCTATTTCATCTAGGCATGCTAGTGTTCAAGAGCAAGAAGCTTACCACTCACCTCCATCTAGTGCCAGTGGTAACAATGCAGCAATCTTAACTTTTATGCACCTTATATGTCCGTGGCCCAATGAAGCTATACTTCTACAGCCCCTCTATGCCTTCATGGCATGGACAGGGCTAACTATCTTTTTTACATCTTAGTCCCAGGGACAACTTCACTGAACTCTTATTTTCAGATACTTGTTTTTCCACATTAGTCATACCATATCCTTGCCTTAAAAAGATTCTTGTATGTGTTAGTTCAAATTTATATTTGTTGCTTATGTACCTGGCAATTCAGTTACTTAAGGTGGCAAGGGTTAAATTTTACTTATAAAAGAAGAGTATATTTTGTCAAAATATGATACATATTAATATAATGTTACATTAATAACATATAATTTATTTCTGTACTATACATTCCCTTAATTGCTTAATTATTATTTCACTGCATTAGCATTATTTTATTTTGGTTAATCATATATATTTGCTCATAATTTGAGTACATGACATATTGTAAAATCTTAAACTTGTATACGTCATGGAATCTTCTGCGTGATATTAGATTCCTGCTGGAATGCTACCAGCATGGGCATAAACTTTCTTTGCAAGTACAATGTAATTAGAACTTTTAAAATAATCAAACAAATAATACAATAATTTTTATGAAAATGAGTCTGTTACAGTGAGTTTAATGTTGTAATATTGCAGTTATTTACACCTCAGTAACTGTTTTTGAGCTGCAAGACGAAATTGAAAGGGAACTTAAATTGTTTATGTCTGAAATAATGGCAAACACATTTTAAAAGAGCATGCTGAAAACTTATTAACACATCAAAGAAACAATATATATGAACAAGAATAAGAAGTTTTTGAGAAGCATATAGTATGCTTCCATTATACAAACATAAATTTGGGATTCTTGGACCAGTGTTCATAATAAGCTTTCTAGGGAACAGTCAGCAAATATAGGGACTGATACGTAAGGCACGTAACATGGGAATTGTATATTTTAGTGTCATGTTGCCTTGTGTGAATTTTATGCCATCTTTCTGGCATACACAAAAATATTTGTAAGTATTTGTCACTTTTTCGTTTTTATCTACCAGACTGAAGGACATGAAAGAGTAAAAATGATCAGAAAATATTGTTGTATATAAGTGAAATATACAGCAAAAATTTAAGACAGGAGATCATATATTTTAAAGATCCTGTTCATGAAATAACACTGCAAAGCAAAAGTATGAAGCATTCTTATTTAAAGAAAGCTGATGGTGTACAAAAAATTAAAACACTCTGAAGCCAGCTAACGATGAATTGCAACATTATTTGCCTGCTGGTGAGATATATGGTGACAGTGATTGGTTATGGTGGTCACAACAGTTGACAGAGAAAAGTGAAAAACATGTTATTGTAGAAACTCTGATGATAAACTCTGTGAGTTACATACTGTACTGCAAAATAAGAATATCACAGAATTGTGTATCATATTGGGATTCATGAAAATCTGAATGTAATAGAAAAATCAGAAACTTACTTCCACAATATGGCTTCTTGTATTGGCCATTAATACAAATTCATTTTTGATTACATACAACTTGCTCTCCAAACATTTAAAGCTTTCATTTAGCAATCACCACAATCTCTCTTCTACCTCAGAAATGAGAGAGATTGAAGAATGGGCTCCAGTTAAGGCCCCTTCAGAGAAAACAGTTGTTTGGAGTGTTTGATCCATGTGTGGGTTGATGGATATAGCTGACAATTTAGTCATGTCTGCAAGGTAAACAGTATAAAGGAACTGTCTTTAGGATGAGAAGATGCATGATCTACTAGATATGTGTCTATGGGACTACATAACCTCACATGCTAGAAGTTACAGTCATTACCATGATAACCACAAATCTAACAAAAATGTGCGATGTAATAAACAAGAGTAGGTGTCAGTAACATAATGGCAGGAATTCAACATATTGTTTATAAAACCACAATACACAGTTTGATTTTCTGCAGCTGTGAGATAACATAAAGGAAAAATTACAGGCTGGTTAATGTGCTAAAAAAATAAATCAGAAGTGATATTAAATGTCTTAGTGTAAAAGTGTATAGTACAATTATTTCTCCATGTATAAAGGTAGTGTTCAGGTCTCATAAAATTGTTTATATAATGATAGTGGTCACTTATGGAGTCTGGGAGATCATGAAGATATTGAGATTCCATGGCACATCAGGTGTACACCCAAAGGGAGGCTGTTGGGCTGCAGGCCCCTACCCCCCACCCCAACTCCAGGCATTCAAAACAAAAAAAACATACGTTGCGGAAAGAGTTGAACTCTCTGGTCTAAATAAGGTGAGTAAGTCGTGGAACATATATTTATATGTGTCTAAATGCAGTTGCAAACAAATCGTATGCAGGAGTTATATTCATGACATGATTTTTATAACGTCAGTTTTTAAAATGAAACAGGAATTATATATAGCCTTGGGACTACCCCCACCTCCCAACAAAAAATTCTGGGTGTGCGCCTGTGGCACAGCTTTGGATGACAGGGACTGTAACTAAAAGTTTGTGTTGGCAAGATTCACTTCTGGGGACAGAACCTTGGGTTTCTGCATGCTTGTTGTTGACTATTACTGGTAAATTGCAGTCTCAATAACAGAACTAGGATGAAATATTTTCTGGAATGTGATGCTGTGTGGTTGATATCCATTTACTAAGCTACAGAGAGTTAAATCCTAGAAGAGAACAATCAGCAATCAGATTGGCAAACATCTACAAAACCACAAGTCTCAAGAAAAATAGAGCATGATAATTCAAATACTCTCTAAAACGATGACCCATAAAGGCATTTTTCAGAAAGCTAGTGGCAGTTTTTGATATTGAATCATAGTTTTTGGAAATGAAATTTTTCGGTCTAGGAATTATGGTTTGTGTGAGGTAGTAATGTATTTAGAACTTCAAAAAGGAACCTTCATGTAACAATACTTTTGGTTGTGATATGTACTGGTGGAAGAAATTATCCTCATTTAATTATACAAATAGGAAACTGAGTACAAATTCACACATTGTAACAATATCCTTAATAGAAAGTTCAAAGTTATTTGTGTATGATTTATTTTTGTCAGTTTATAAATACCTATGAATACATGTACTGTACTGTCAATAAACGTCACTATGTGTGAAAAGTGTGACATATTCGTTCCTCATTGGTAACAAATAAAATCACTTTAAAATCATGAACATTAAATTGTTTGGGTCTGAAGATACTTTTTTTTTTTTTTTTTTTTTTTTAACTTACTGTTAAACATTATATACTTTTAATTTCTCCCCCAAATCCATATTTGTTTTTTTTTTTCTAACAAGAAAGGTTGGTCTCCTTACATTCA
>Ga0123357_10010446_pt1 | contig 11814 bp, 4 predicted proteins | sample TergutEmb28metaG_FD_89873 | JGI IMG/M metagenome (GOLD analysis project Ga0123357, IMG submission 89873) | Embiratermes neotenicus P4 segment gut microbial communities from Petit-Saut dam, French Guiana - Emb289 P4 | ecosystem: Host-associated > Arthropoda: Insects > Digestive system > Gut ...
AACACTGCATTTGTAAATTTCTTCAATCTTACTTTGCGCGAGGATTTGCAGAAATGTATCCTGAACGGTTACTTGTCGGAACGTTACACATTGCTCACTTTCGATGACCAATTATTGAAGGATGACGGTTTTTTGTACGCTATTCCGACCAATACCTTTACGCATGCAACCTCCGGAGTGAATGCAAACAACCGCCTGGTACGCCTGCTGCAGGAACATATTTTCACGGGCTTGAAAAATCAGGACGTAAATTCTGAAATTACCGATTTTGCAGCCCCGGGCATATCACAATACGGTAACTGGAATTTTACGATAACGAGTTATGGCGATCCTGTCCGTTACAAAAACAATCAGATGCAGGCGGCAGGTAATATAGAAGACAATACTCTGGTGAATCTTAAAAAAATTGACGACGCCTATTTAAATGGAACCGTATGGGTTGCCGATAAAATGCTGCAATATTCGCCGCGTGTATCAGGAGTCAGCGACGACGCAAAGTTCAAAGATTTAACCCTTTGGGAATATCTTAACCGCGCCCGCACTCAAAACACAAATGTAAAAACGTTTGTTGATTATGTGGAAAAATGTATAAAAACTTATCCGGACGATCCGACAAATACAGCGCTAAACGGCATAACCGAAGGACAGTTTTATACTGTTTTGATGCCAAATACCGCCGCAATGCAATCTGCGATAAGCGCAGGAATATTGCCTCCGATAGACCAGGTGGTTGCAGGCAATCCGGATGCGTTTGCCAAGGCGGCGTTTTTCATCAACTCGCATATCTTGCAGGGACGGGTTTTAGTCGATGATAATATTCCCGATTATTTATACCCTGCCAATGGAATGCAGTTGAATGACGCACTCGTTCCGGTATTGGCTAAAGTTAACAACGATAATTTGGGGCTTACCAATCAGGTTTTACTCATAGATGTGAGTAAGACTTCTGCCGGACTGTTGAATTTTATTCCGCAAAGCGTGAAACAAGGCAACGCCGTACTTGTTACGGGCAGCACGTCGGGGACGGTGCGCATACAGCGCGGAACGCCGGCAGGAACTTCAATTCCGGATAATTTTCGCAGCAACCGCATTGCCTGCAAGGCGATTTTGCATGAAATAAACAATTATTTTACATTTAAGGAAGCGGAATAAAAATTCTATAATTCAATGATTTGTATGAAAAATACAGTAAAAATTCATATTCTTTTTGCGATATTGCTTTTGGTGGCAGGAAACGTTTTTGCACAAGATAAAATATTAGTGCGCGGAAATGTTATTTCGGCTTATGACAAACAACCGATTATAGGCGCAACCATATTGGAAACAAATTCCGACAATAGGGTGATATCAAGTACTATTACCAATATAGACGGGGATTTCAGCTTACAGGTTTCAAGCAAGAAAAATAAAATTTCAGTATATTATGTCGGTTACCAAAAACAGGATATAACCATTGGCGATCAAACTGTCTTAAAAGTATCCCTGCAGGAAAGCGGCAATTTGCAGGAAGTTGTGATTGTTGCAAAACCTAAATCAAAAGTTGGTTCTTTGGATATTGACCAGCGGGATGTTTCGATGGCAATTTCCAGAATAAGCTCTGAAGATATTTCAAACCTGAATGTCGCTTCTGTCGATGAAGCCCTGCAAGGAAGATTAGCCGGCGTTGATATTTCGGCGAATGCGGGAGACCCGGGTAGCGGTATGTCCATTCGTATCCGAGGTATTACCTCTCTTGGCGGCAACAATCAGCCAATGATCGTGGTCGATGGCATCCCTTTGGAAACGGAGGTCGGAGCGAATTTTGACTTTACAACCGCTACGGAGGAAGAATTTTCGCAGTTGTTGAATGTAGCTCCTGCCGATATTAAAGATATTGTGGTGTTGAAAGATGCGGCTGCCAAAGCTATTTGGGGTGCAAAAGCGGCGAACGGCGTTTTGCAGATTACGACCAAACGCGGAACAGTATCGCCGCCGAGATTTACTTTCGTCGGGCAAATGGGTTACGCTCCCGCGCCGGGCGCTATTCCCCGGCTTTCGGGCGATGAATACACGACAATGATTTTAGAATCGTTTAATAATACCGGCACGCCGCTCGACCTGCTCTCAGTTCAAGGAAGACCTTTTGCAAACGACCCTCGCGATCCCTATACCTTTTATAATTACAACAACAATACCGATTGGGTAAAAGCTGTCTCTCAGGTTGGTTACACGCAGGATTACAACCTTTCCGTGCGCGGCGGAAGCCCCAAGGTGCGGTATTCGTTTTCCGCCGGATATTACAATCAACAAGGAAACACGGTGGGTACCGGACTTTCGCGTATCAATACACGTTTGAACCTTGATTATTTTGTGTCCGACAAAATCCATTTTTCAGCCGACGTCGCCTATACCCACTCTGAAAACCAGCGTAATTTTATGCCCAACGGAGATGAAAGCGCAGGTGTGGATGTTCGTTCAATTGCCTATATTATGATGCCTAATCAGGGAATATACGAGCACAATGAGTTTGGTGAGCAGATGCCCACTTATTTTACTCCAATAAACGGTCCGCAGGGTGTATATCCGAATATATTCAATCCGGTGGCTTTGGCAAATCTCGGGCATTTTAATATTATCAGCGAAAAAATTGTTCCGCATTTATCGGTATCAATTACTCCCAATGTCGCATGGCGTTACACTTTCGACGTTGGTTTTGACGTCGGTAACGACCGGAAAGAAAAGTTCCTCACCCAAACAGCGACAGGTGTACCTTGGTATGACAATATAAATTATAACTCATCGTCGCTATCTGACCCTGAATCATTTGCTATTCAGACATTCAACAAACTGTATTTTACGCCTAAATTTAATGAACAAAAACATCGCCTGATAGCGTTGTTGGGTTTAAATACTTATTCACGGGAAAGTTACGGTTTTGATGTAAGTACAGCCGGTTCGCCGTCTAATTACCTGACCGACCCGGTCAATTATTATATTCTTACCGACGGACTAACAAAGAATGTTCCCGGACTTGGCTCCGGAGTATCGAAGCAGACCAATATGAGCGTCTATGCGAATGCAAACTATACTTTCCTCGACCGATATACCGTTTTTGGAAATCTGGGGCTTATGGGAGATTCCCGCTTTGGTAAAAATTACCGTTACGGCGTTTTTCCTGCTATTTCGACTCGCTGGCGCGTTTCGGGCGAACGTTTTATGGAAAAAATCAGAGGAAGCTGGCTTGACGACTTTTCGTTGCGCTACTCTTACGGTATAACCGGACACAGTCCCGATGCTGATTATCTTTATTTTAACAATTACAGTACTTACACGAACGGTTATATGGGCGAATCTACTACTTATCCTTTGACTTTGGAACTCAGCGAACTGAGATGGATACGCGATATTGAGAGCAACTTCGGTTTGAATTTTGTAGCCTTTAATGAGAAATTGAACATAGAACTGGACTATTACATACGCGCTACCAAAGATCAGTTCAACAAAAAAGTAAATATTCCCACTTCTTCCGGTTTTTCTTCTATGGCGCTTAACTATGGAACATTGAACAACAAGGGTTTGGAATTAAGCGTCAATTTCACTCCCATCCGGACGAGAGACTGGAATGTGAATTTTGCTTTTAATATGGCAAGAGAAGTAAATTCATATACGGATCTTTCCCAATATTACGGTATGGGTAATTTGGCTGATTGGAGTTCCAACGGGAAATACATAACGCAAATCATAGACGGACAGCCCATCGGTTCATTTTACGGCTATAAATATGATGGCGTTTACTTGAATAAGGAACAGACCATTGCCGTAGGCAAAGACGGAAAACCCATTATGACTACCGATGCAAACGGCAATACGGTGCCTGTGTATATGAGATTCGGCTATCCGACTTTGGATTATCAATTCCAACCGGGCGATGCCCGTTATGTGGATATTAACCACGATGGACAAATCAACTATCAGGATATTGTTTATCTGGGCGACGACAATCCACTGTTTTACGGTGGTCTTACTCCTTCTATTAAATGGAAAAACTGGTCGCTCAATACGGTGTTTTATTACCGTTACGGGAACGATGTAGTAAACAGCGCGCGTATGGATATGGAAAGTATGTATGGCTTCAACAACCAGGCTACTTCTGTACTTCGCCGCTGGCAGCACGAATATGCCAACCCTGCCGACGCGCCGGACAATCTGTTGCCGCGCGCCCTGCATGAACAAGGTTATAACTGGCTTGCATCCAGCAGGTTTGTAGAAGATGGTTCATTTCTGCGTTGGAAGTCATTTACGATGCGCTATAATTTGCCTAAAAAGGTGATTTCGCAGTGGAACTTGCAGGATTTATACCTTTATTTCACTATGCAGAACGTTTGGGTATTAACGAATTACACAGGACAGGATCCCGAAGTAAAACTCGGAGAATTTTTAGAAAAAGCCCGTGCGCCCGTGCCGAAAAGTTATATGCTTGGATTGAACATGTCGTTTTGAAGATAAATAGTAAATGGTAAATAATATGAAATACATAAATAATATAACAAAAATGGCTGTTTGTGCGGCATTAGCGTTGACTGCCGCTTCATGCAGCAGCTGGCTTGAAGTACAGCCTGAAGATGCCGTTGTACGCGAAAGCTACTGGAAGTCCAAAGAAGAAGTTCAATCCGCCGTGCTTGGTTGTTACTCGCAAATGCTGAGTTCCGAAATGATGGAAAAATACTTTGTGTGGGGTGAAATGCGCGCAGACATGGCTGCGCCGGGAATAGGCGCGCCTAATGATATCGTTTCCCTGAACAACGGCGAAATCACTACAACAAACAGATATACCGTCTGGGGAGGATTCTACCAAACAATCAACCAGTGCAATACGATAATTCAACTTGCTCCGGCTGTGCTTCAGTTAGACCAGTCGTTCACTGAAAAACAGCTGAAAGCCTGTATTGCTGAGGTTACTTGTATCCGTGCGCTGATGTATTTCTATTTGGTGCGCACTTTCCGTGATGTTCCTTATACTGAAGAAGCAAGCATCTATGACAATCAGGATTATTCATTGCCGAAAACCGATGGCAAAATCATCATCGATAAACTGATTGCTTCTCTCGAAGCGGTAGAAAACGATATACCCGTAAAATACGATATGACTGATGCTGCCCGCGCCCAAAACGCCGATCCGAACAAAGGACGTTTCAATTACTACGGCTGGGCAACGCTGCTGGCAGATATTTATCTATGGAAAGGAGATTACGACAATTGTATCAAATGGACGGACCGCGTCATCAATTCGGGACAATATTCCTTAGTACCTGTCAGTAGAAACGAACTACAGAGCTATAATGTGAATACCGGAGAAATCAACACTATTTATGAAGCTGTTCAGGGCGATGTAACGGCATTGTTCAATACCATGTATAGATTCGGAAACAGTATAGAAAGCATTTTTGAATTGCAAAATCCGCCAATGCAGAATAATCCGTATGCTGATTTGTTTAACGCAAGTTTAAAGATACAAATCAATCAACCGAGTTTCACAACGGAGTTTTTTATTGAATCCCAAATAGACCGTACATGGCGCGATATACGCGGGGAAGGGATTGCCTATCAGGGCAAATATATTTGGAAATGGGCAGGTTTGGACAATACGGTAACGCCTGTGCTGTGGCGTACTACCACTACGTCCAACAGCAACTGGATTTTTTACCGCTTAGCTGACGTAATTTTGATGAAAGCAGAAGCGCTGACCGAACAGGCCATGACAAACAATGATCAGGGAAAATTACAGCAAGCGTTGGATTTGATTTCCCAGATTCGCGTTCGCGGCAATGCGCCCGAATCCACGGATTTGTTCTACAAACAAACCGGAACGCTTGATGCTAAGACAATGGAAGAATTTGTTCTTGCGGAACGTACGCGAGAATTAACCTTCGAAGGCAAACGATGGTTCGACCTGGTGCGCGTAGCGCAACGCGACAATTTCAGCGAACGCACAATGGGCTATCTGATGCGTATGGTCGTAACGGCTGCTCCTCCTGAAAAAGTATCCATCATTCAAAGCAAGTGGCAAACGAACCAGGGCAGCCTCTATCTGCCAATTAATTCGGATGAGTTGCAACGCAACAAAAATCTTGTACAGAACGATTTTTATGCAAAATAATTAATAATTTATAATTCATAATTAATAATTAACAATGAAAAAAATATTTTTTATCCTCTCTGTTTGTATTGCAGCTCTGGTAGTGAGTTCCTGCTATAAAAACGTAATGGAGATTGCTATCTCCAACGATAAGCAAATAGACGAACTGATGGAAGAACAACAATCGCCGAAGCTGACAAAGTTTTTGGCGATCCTTGATAAAAGCGAAATGCGCAGTACCGTTCACGCTTATGGCGATTACGTTCTGTTCGCGCCTACCGATGAAGCTGTCGATGCCTATCTTCAACAAGTGGGAAAAGGTTCCGTAGATGATTTGACTAAGGATGAAGCGGGAGCAATTATAAAATACCACTTGCTGAATGTCACCGATAAAAATGACAGCGTTACTACAACCACCTTTGTCGATGGACGTATGGCGTATCCGAATTTTGCAGGGACTTACCTTACAACCAAGCAGGAAGGCGAAGACATCCGCATCAACCGCCAGGCGCTTATTGTTTCGCCGCGCGACATCAAGGCGAGCAACGGTTTTTTGCATATTATCGACCATGTGCTTACTCCTCCCGACCCCGTCAAGGAATCAATTACTGCGCGAGTACGCGCTTTGCCCGATAACTTTTCATTAATGAAAGACGCGTTTGAACATTCGGGAATGGCGGATACGCTTGCCCTAAATCAAAAAGGCGCATGGAAAACATTATTTATTCAGGATAACGATGCCTTTGCGGCCGCCGGCATCCGCAACATGGATGAACTCATCGGCGTACTGCATGCCAATACTCCGGCGATAGATGATGCAGGAACTTTGCTCTATAATTACATTGCTTACCATACGGTGCCCCGGCTTGAATATCAAGCCGACTTGCTGGTTGCATCCAGTTTGGAAACAATGGTAAAAAACCAGGTGATTACTTTTACCCGTAAAATCAGCGATACAGAAACGCAAATTTTGCTTAATGAGCTAAATCTGGGACAAACTTTCGAACCGGGCATTCCTCTCGATCGAACCAGCGATTATTCCGACTGGACCTGTTCAAATGGAGTTATTCAAAAAATCGATGGAAACATTCAGATAGTCATTCGTTCTGCTTACCGGATTTATTGGGATATTGCCGAACAGCCCGAAATTATGGCGTTGCGTAATTTCCGCAAACCGGGCTGCATGGCTGATTACAATCCGGGAGATCTTTCGGAAATTAACTGGGGTTTTAAATCGGGTTGTCCGACAACCTACTCGCAAATCCACTATTCTTGCGGCACTGTGCCGCAAACCATCAGCGCTTTTGACGAAAAATCGCAATATGTATATGCAGACTATTTGCGCTTTAATCTGGACAATGGCGCAATACAGTGGATGGAATTAAAAACTCCGGTTCTGATTGGCAGCGAAGAAGGCGTGTCGTACAAAGTTTGGATTTGTTACCGGCGCGAATTGGAATGTAACTTACGAACCATTTTCAAACAGGATGGATATGACGATCAGATATTGCCCTACATCTACGATATGTCTTTATATATGCCCAATCCTTATGGAGACGGCAATACGCCTGAAACTATCGAGCAGGATGGATGGAAAATGTATAATGCTAAGAAATTCAATTCAGTAGTTTGCTCTCACCTTTTGGGAACTATTAAGGTATATACCACCGGACGGCATATCCTGCGTTTGGAACCGACCACCAACCGGCGTGTTCAACAATTGGGAAGCGTGGATATGATTCAGTTTATTCCTGCCGGCGAGAATCAACTTTGGCCTCGAGTTGATGTAAAAGGCAATTGGATAGGACAGGAATATGAAAACAGCGCCTGTGAAATATGGCCGCTGGAAGATTGCCAGACAACAACTCCGGAATAGGACGAAAGACCCGCAGGGTCAAATTTGAATAACCCCCAATGAAGCGAAGCGATTGGGGGAGGTAAAAGGTAAAATGGTAAATAAAAAAAATATGAAAATAATTAAGTTTCTGATAATTATAGTCGCAACGGTTACATTTGCGGGCTGCGATGCGTGGAAAGATGAGAGAAAACTTGAAGGAGGCGATCGCAGCATGAATTTATATGAATTGCTGTCGGCGAATCCGGATGTTTCTACCTTTGTGAAAGCGCTTGATGCAACCGGTTATGCCGAAAAATTAGGCTCGGATATGAGTTATACCGTTTTTGCGCCGAGCAACAGCGCTATTGCTAATTTAGACATGGCCGACACCCAAGCGCTAACCAACTGGATACAAAACTACATATCGGAAAAAATTGTCTATACAAATGAAAAAGGGGCATTCAACATTGACAGTATTCTGATGTTGAACGGAAAAAATGTGCCCGTCAATGGTAATCTGATATCGGGAATACCGGTAAGCAAATGGAATATCGCTTCCAAAAACGGCGTATTGCACATTATTGGCGGCGCCATTGAAGACAGGATGAATATCTGGGAATATCTGCAAACACTTAAAGGAGAACCAATAGTGGATTTTATTGCTTCGTTCAATGAAAAAGTAATGGATATGGAACGCAGTGTACAAACCGGAGTGAACAGTGAGGGAAGACCCATATACGACACTATTTGGATATCTCAGAATACATTGCTTAACTCCTTGTCTTTAGCAAACGAATCGGCGAATGCTACTTTTCTGCTGCTTGACCGGAGCGGATTAGATGTTTTGATTCAGAAATATGATAAATATTTTGCCCAGAAAGACAGTGTACAAATGACGCACGATATTATACGGGAAATTATTTCCGATATGATATTACCCTATACAAAAATAAGCGCAGACGGACGCTATCCAAATAATTCAGGCGTGCTGGTCGATGTGAATACAAGCGATATTTCCGGAAGCTATACGGCTTCCAACGGTATTGTATATAGAGTAAAAGCCGCCAATGTAAAAATGTACATGAACAAAATCAAGCCGCTTGTTATTGAAGGAGAAAATTTTGTCGGCCGCTGGCCTGATGCCTGGCAAACCCGCCCGCGTGAATGGGCGAGCGGCGGATATGACGTGATGCTGAAATCCCGCACGCGCCATTCGTACGATCGGCAAGTAACCGTATATTATAACGATACGCTGAAATCTGTAGCAGGGAGCGATTCTATTGTGGCTCGCGATTCGATCCAAATTATAAATCAAAACAATTTATACAGTTTCAATTACCGCAGTGAAAACGAGTGGCCTACCGCCAATGTTTTGGGTTCATTCAATGCCTATATAGCCTACAATCCGCGTATGTATTCCACTTCTTACAAAATATACTGGAAAGCATACGACGACAATTCTAATTTGGTGCATATCGATTCGTTAGGCAAGCCTATGCTGTTTTATCAAAAAATGTATATCAGTTTTCCGGGTGAAACGCCATTGGAACGCACCTCAGGAAATGTAATTACCGGCAATTTTTCGTCAAATACAATTATGGCGGCGGCTATGTCTTCAGGCGAGAATACAGAGACTCAACTGGTGCGTTATTCAGTTAACAACGCAGTTTCATCTTTTCCAAGCTGTTATATACTTGTTCAACCGCCAACCACGACTGAAGACAATTATGGGAAGGAGGGCATACTTATCTGTCCAACCTTCGGTCAGGCAACTCTATTTGTATCCAATACGAGTATCGATAGTTTTACCCACTCTGACGGAACAGTTCAAGCATACCTTACAACAAGCGCGACAAGCAATGCACCCGGTATGATATTTTTGGATTATATCCGTTTAGAACCGCAGGTTGACCCGAATGATTAATATAGGAATAATATACAGAAAATTATACAGTATGAAAAAAAGCATATTACTGGCAGCAACGATAACGCTATTCTTCTGTGGAAACATGGCGGCGCAAACCGCAGGCGCCGAGGCGGCAAAACATACCGTAACAGGTACCGTAAGCAATGCAGCCACCGGAGCAATAATTGCAGGCGCAAATATAGACGTTGCAGGCGTTGCTTCTGCCATTACGGACGATAACGGAAAATACAGTATTTCTCTTCCCAATACGGAAATGATAATGACTGCCGCAGCGGAGGGGTATGGCAAACAGGAAATATCTGTCCGTGGACGTAAAACAATTGATATTGCGCTTTACGAACAAGGTTATAAGGGAGCTGCAAAAACCGTTTTTACGCCTTGGGGAGACAAATCTTCTTCCACTGCCGTTTACTCGTGGTTTGGAATAACCGGAGACAACCTTGCCTCCACCGCTGCTACCCCCGATGTGCTGCTGAAAACACAGGCAAGCGGATTAAATGTACTAACCCGGTCCGGTATGCCCGCCGGCGGTTCAAATTTCTATCTGCACGGGTTGAATACAATGAATGCAGGGACGTTGCCTCTTTTTGTAGTCGATGGAATGCCGTATGAAAATACTTACTATTCGTCTTCGCTGATTGAAAATTATTACGCTAATCTGCTCGCATCGATTGATCCGAAAGATATTGAAAGCATAACCATTCTCAAAGATGGTACTTCGCTTTACGGAAGTAAAGGAGCAAACGGAGTAATTTTGATTAAAACGCTGAAATCGAAAACACTTGAAACCCGCATCAATGCCCGCGTAACTTTCGGCGTAGGTATAGTGCCCAACGAATTGCCTGTTTTATCCGGCGCCGATCAAAAATTCTTGCTCTCAGAATTGTATCAAAAAGCATATCCAACCATTTCTCCTGATGTGCTGAACAACGCCTTGCCTTTCCTCAATCAGAACAAGCCGGCGCTACAACCTTGGGGCTATGAAGGGAATATTGATTATTACCGCTATAACGCTTTGACCGATTGGCAAAAAGAAATTTATGCCCCTGAGTTGAATCAAGATTTTTATGTGAATGTTTCCGGCGGCGACGAAGTAGCTACTTATGTGCTTTCGCTCGGATACCTTAAATATGAAGGAACGGTTAAAAACACCGATTTTTCACGATTTAATACACGTTTTAATTCGGAAATTAAATTCTCGAACAATTTCAAACTGTTGGCAAATATGAGTTTTATGTATGGATTGAAACACCTTCCCAACGAGGGAGGCAGCATTGAACTCAACCCATTACTTGCCGCATTGGTTAAAGCGCCATTCACAGCCCCTTTCATATATGACGAAGAGGGCATAAAAACGCCAAATCTTGAAGATGCCGATTTTTTCAACCTGTCAAATCCTTATGTTCTGGTTAATAGTAAAGAAAATCTGCTCAATATCAATTACCGGTTCTTCGGCTCGTTTGAGTTTGTTTACAACATTAACCGCCATTTTGATGCTGCTGTGCTGGGAGGCTTAAACTTCAACAAAGAACGCGAAAAGTCATTCTATCCCAGTATAGGCGTGGCTTTCGACAATAATATTTATAATGTAGCTGTTTTTAACGAGTCGCAACATCGTGTGGACAGATTGTTCTCTGTTTATGGAGATGGTTATGTCAATTACAAAACAAATATGGGTTTCGACCATTCATTAAACTTGCGTGCTGGCTTGCGTTATCAGAAGAATAATGCCAACAACAATTACGGACAAAGTTTTAATTCTTCTTCCGATGCATTTAAATCGCTGCAATACGGATCGTCAGCGTTGCGCAACATTGGCGGCGGCATCAACGACTGGTTGTGGACTTCCATTTACGCAAACTTCGATTATTCATTAAAAAATAAATATTTTCTCAATTTACACAGCGCTTTCGACAATTCTTCCCGTTATGGAGT
>Ga0123357_10010447_pt1 | contig 11814 bp, 4 predicted proteins | sample TergutEmb28metaG_FD_89873 | JGI IMG/M metagenome (GOLD analysis project Ga0123357, IMG submission 89873) | Embiratermes neotenicus P4 segment gut microbial communities from Petit-Saut dam, French Guiana - Emb289 P4 | ecosystem: Host-associated > Arthropoda: Insects > Digestive system > Gut ...
CATACATACATACATACATACATACATACATACATACATACATACATACATACATACATACATACATACATACATACATACATACATACATACATACATACATACATACATATAAACATGCTTTCGACGCAGCCTGGTGGCCCGGTATCCTAGCATGTCTGAGGAATCTAAGATGTCCGAGGAATTTATACAAACTCTGCGTGAGTTACTGCAACGAGAGGACAACTTATATAACACTAAACAATGACATAGTGCAATGGAAAAGAATTAAAGTTTGTTCACAGGGCTCAGCTTCCGGCCCTGGATTTTGGAACCTCCAATATAACTCCTTGCTGAACCTAGAGTACACGAAGAACACTAAAGTGATAGGTTATGCCTATGATTTTAGTTAAAGGAACAACTCAAGTAGAAGTTGAAAATTATGCCAACATAAAGACACAAAATGTAGCAAAATGGGCCAGAAACAACAAAATAGACTTTAATGACCAGAAATTGAAAATAATGTTAATAACGAGGAACAAACCCAAGAATAGACGGGACTTAAAATTTATTCTCAATAATAAAAAACTACAACAAGAAGACACGATAAAGTACTTAGGCATTATTATTGATAGACGATTTAACTTCAACGAACATACAGAGAACATAGCAGGGAACTGTATAAAGATCATTCACGCCCTATCAAAGTCAGCCAAAATTAACTGGGGACTGAGACACAACGTTCTCCGAATCATATACACGGGAGCAATATTGCCCATCCTATCATACGGAGCACCGATATGGATAGAATGCTTGAAACGAAAACATAATGTCGCAAAACTAAAAAGAATATAGAGGCTTATAAACATAAAATTCGTAAGATCATACCGTACTACATCTCATGAAGCTCTCTGTATACTAACAGGGATTACCCGATACAAATTGAATTGAGACGCCAAACAAAGTTTACTATACCACCCGCGGGAACGCACAAATTTATGCGCCAAAATACTAAAGAAAATGGACCCATCCTTCAAAAGCAATCGAGTTAAAGGAAAAATGCGAGGAAAGAGAATATATGGTTGAGGTCTACACGGATGGCAGCAAAGGTTCAAGCGGCGTAGGTTCTGGAATTGCAATATTTATGAACAAACACTTAACATTCCAATTGAAGTACAAACTGGCGGCGAGATGTTCCAACAATCAGGTCGAGCAACTCGCAATCGCTAAAGCCTTGGAGGAAATACAGAATCTCATCTATATTCAGGGAAATCAATGGTCAGGAACCATTCGCACAGACAACAAAATAACACTGGATGCAATAGCGAACCCCAGAAACCATCAAAATTTATTGGAGCAAATAAGAGATGCAATAAGACGATTGGAAAACAATTACTGGACCATCCACTTCACTTGGGTAAAGGCTCGCAACGACAACTATGGGAACGAGCTGGCTGACCAACTGGCGAAAGAATCGGCCAGCGGATGTGAAGCAGAATTTGCCTACAACAAAATCCCGAAAAGCACAGTAATTAGAGAATTAACCCTTTGACGCCTAACGACTACTATAGTGGTCGTACCGCACCGCTAACCTCTAAAGTTTCATTTTATTTATTTATTCAACAAATATATGTACTGAATATTTTAAACATGGTATATACTCTCCGTTTCTTTCTCTTCAAAATGCAGTTTGTTTCATAATTCTAAAGTATTTGGTTCCTGTTTTTTTTTCCACATTTTATATACAGGTGTGCTAAAATTTAAAAAATAATTCCGGCGCCAAAAGGTTAAAGGGCGAAGATGAACAAGAGTGGCAAAGTGAATGGGACGCCTCAACCAAGGGCGCAATTACAAAATATTTTTTTCCTATTATAAGAGACCGACTATCCAAAGGACTGCAAATGGGCATAAAACAATCAACGATTGTAACAGGACACGGCACACTGAGATCATATTACCAAAAGTTTAAAATTGTAGGTGATCCGAAATGCGTTTTTAATATGGGCCCACAGAACTCAGATCACCTACTGTGGGAATGTGAGCTACTGAGAAAGCAAAGAGAAGTTCTCAAAAATAGAATAAAGAAGGCAGGTGGCAACTGGCCTATAACCAATTCCGACCCAGCAAACAAACATACAAAATTGTTTCAAAAGTTTGTGAACGCTATAAATTTCGAAACTTTGTAACTATAAAGAGCAGGTTACTAATTTTATTTAGGAGTACACTATCAGCACTTGGACAATATGTAAACAAGGAACAAGTAGAGGTTGAGCTAATAGACAGTGTACATATGTATATAGTCTACATTAGTCGGAGTCACAGGAGATGTAAAAGAAACACTTAGCATGTAGTACTGCTTACTTGTAATAGAACATGTTGGTCAATAAATATTAAAAAATGCATACATACATGCATACATACATACATACATACATACATAGTATACGCATTCGTAACCTCGGTAGTCTATAAAGGGCTTCACGAGGCAGTCCATGGCAGAAAGCTGCAGTTAATCGTCAGATAGACGGCTGGTTACGCCCCTCAGCCTGTATTAACATCGAGAAAAAGACAGAATCCAACCCGCTGTAAACCCAACACAGATTTCAGGATCTTTGATTCCGTAGCTTAGTCACAGTGTTAATTTACGTAAGTACTGCGGGTTTAATTAAGACCAATGATTTTTGCAAAATATCAGTAACGTTCAATATTTTATGAAATTTTTATTTTATCATTAAGTAAAACTCCTAATATATCAGCGACTTTGTCAAGGTGTTTTACGCATATACAAAATTAATACAAATTAGAGAACCCGAGATGAATTTTCAACCTCGGGTTTAGCCCGGATGTAAATAAATAATTCCCACTAATAATTTAAAATCAGCACAATCCTACAAACCGCATAGGCAGCGGTCACCTAGACAGTTAGCAAGTCATTCAAGTTCAGAACTACTACGTTTATCCAATCTTCAGAGCGGAGAAAAAGAATTAAGTCCTCAGAAAGTACACACAGATCTCTCTTTTTCTCATTTATCAATTTATCAATTTTTGTGTACGTTGTTCAAGTTCTCCGCCCTTTATGTGCCACTTCCACTGTTTTTACGCTTTAATATTGGTCCCCTGAAATGTACAGTTGTTCTGAATTGTAATAAAAGACTCTATACACTGTCCTGGCCTACCAGCTGTGCGGGGGATGCCGGGCTCGTAAAACCTATGAAAGTGCTATCCTTACAAAAGGAGAATTTGAAATACATCAAGAAGGATTAAGCATTTTCTTTTATATATTTATCCAGCTCAGAAAATAGGAAAGACTTCACGGTGTTTACATAATCCAATTTCGGGCCTCAAACATTGGGCAGGTAACATAAACAGACAACTAACAAGGTTTTCAAAACACTGGTCTCACAATTGTACTTGTACAATAACAAAATATGGCTGCCGTACAGTTTACCACACACCAAAGTTGTAGATGATTAATAGCACAAGTGTCTTGGTATAGCGACGGATCATGAATTTCAGAACAGTCCGGGGTTTGCGAGTTGTCCCTGGCTACCGCACTTCCAACTACTGTCTACCGTTTCAGTACTTTTCATGCATAAATATGAGCCGAGGGAGTGGACCACACCACGCGGCATCCAGCACAGTAATCAGCGAACTTCCATACTCTGTCACGGCCTCAACTACATAATTATAAAACTATAATTTTTCCTGTTGTTTTGTATAGGTTTAAAACTTGGTCATTAACACTGAGGAAGAACGTAGGCTGAGGTTGTTTGAGAATAGGGTGTTGAGGAGGATATTTGGTCTTAAGAGGGAAGAGGTAAGAAGGGATTGGAGATAACTACATAATGAAGAGCTTAATGATCTGTACTCCCCACGTAATGTTGTTCGGGTGATAAAATCGAGAAGAACGAGATGGTCGAGGCAAGTAGCCCACATGGGGGAGAGGAGGGGCGTATACAGGGTTTTGTTGGGGAAACCTGAAGGATAGAGACCATTTGGGAGACCCAGGCGTAGGTGGAAGTTTAATACTAAGATGGATCTTCAGGAAGAGGAATATGGGGGGGGGATGTATGGACTGGATCGATCTGGCCCAGGATAGGGACAGGTGGCGGGCACTTGTAAACGTGATGATGAACCTTCGGGTTCCATAAAATGTGGGGAATTTCTTGACTAGCTGAAAACTGGTAGGCTTCTCGAGAAGGACACTGCTCCATAGAGTAAGTATGCTCGTTAGAGCCTCAACGTTAAGCAGATATTGACTCAGGCATAAACATAGGCAACCATCGAGAATGACGCTTCAATAACAGGAATTGCAAAGAAACTATAGTTAAATGCACTAATATATCAGGCTATATATATTAAACCGAAAATTAATTAACTCTAAGTTCTCCAGAAGATTTGTAAATGAAGAGGATTTGGAGCCCTCGCGTACAGGACGTTTCAGGAGAAAACGGCATTGTACTAGGTCCGTGTTTTATGCACAGTTCAACAGGTCACAATAAACATGTATCCTTCCACGCTTTAGCCGAATTTAAAGCATAACACCTAACGATTGCCACTGCCGTATCAGCAAATGGAAACTCCTTCCACAAGAACGGCTGTACTCCAGCATAAAAATAATGTCGCTCAACACGCAGTGTTATGATACAGTTCCGCTGCCCTGTGCTGAACAGGGTCTTCACGTTCATATATGTGGAGACTGTTAATTTGTACATCGCGTTAGGCCTGCATTCAGTGAAAATTTTGCGGCACGTGCATATCGTTTCGGAATTCCAGAAATATTTTTCCATAGATGGGCTCTCAGACGACAGGAAGAAATAAGTCCGCACCAGCATAATAAGTGTTAAAAAAGGACGTTCCTGACATCAGAAATAGAGGATGGAATTCTTATTTGACGTGGCTGAACATCCCCGGGGCAGAACGCTGAAGCGACAGGCGTAGAAAATTGCTCATTCCACTATTCGGTCCTTCGTTCGTGGGCAGCTCCTGTATCCTTATCACCTGCTACACCTGTAAGTTACCATGGAGAAGGCGAATTGTGTCGGTAATAATGTTTTGTCTCTCTCTCTCTCTATCTTCCTCACGCTGTTCACAGATGAGGTTGGAAGGCATATGAAGTTCCACAATCGAGAGCAGTGCGATGTTTTCAGTTTATATTGAAATATTCTGTCGCGACCCGAACATTTTTTTAATAAATATGTAGGTGGGCGCACTGGAAGATAACAACGGCAGACTGACGTACGTTCCACTGTACGCTGACAGAGTCAGTTTCCAATAGCACGTTAACGCAGATACTATAGCACGTCCCGATCATTTGGTTTATGTATCACTATCAGTTTTCTGAATGATAAATTACTGGTTAAGAAGTCAGTTGTCTGAATGACAAATTACTGAAAAAATAGGCCAGTTTTCTGAATGACAAATTACTTGAATAATAGTTAAGTTGAGGCATATCAATTGAAGAGCCCCAAGATCATCTGACTTGAGAACCCTGGATTTCAATCTGTAGGGCCATCTTAAAGGACTAGTATATGTTACGGTAATTCGTACTATAGCGTAACTATAACAGCAGGTAGAAGGATTATGAGAGTTGATTAGTTGACACGCCTGAATTTTTAATGCCTGCGACAGTCGGTAAAGAGTGGCGCAGCGCGAAATATACGAATAAAATAACGTTTTGAACACTTTTTGAGGCCTACATTTGTTCAAACAGTAATAAGCAAAGCTGTGATCAAATATCTGCCAATAAACACTTATGTGGACTGATCTAAGCCGTATCTTTTATCTTTCTTCTTCCAGAATAAAGTATAACGTAATACAAAGGCGAAAGGCCAGGGACTCAGGGTTCAAAGATTCTTTTAGTTGTCGGCATGCATCTAACACGACTCAAAAATGGCGCCGTTTATTTCAGAAACACTCTGTTTTTGCATATAATAGAATACGTTTCACAATTGACTATGTATTAGTCAAGTTCCTTTACCCTGTCAATTTTCTACGTACGCACGTTAGTCGCAGCATTGTATTCCAAAATGTTCCATCTCAACAACAAAGTTTTACTTAGTTCTCTGTTTAAACATAAACAGAAATGAAGAAGGCAAGAGATAAGGGAGTTAAGAGAGAGTAAGGGAAGGATGTACGAAAGCAATTGTTCCCCGCTGAATATCATCGGCCTGCTCTACTAGATACTCTCTACAATTTGTAGTTTCCTTATGTTTTTAGCCGTTACCTTAGCCCCATGTTATTCTTATGGGACTAATAACTTACGAGAGCTCAATTCGCTGTTGCGTTATGACTGCGCTGCCCTGAAACTCCCATATCGCCATACGTAGCTCTCTTACTTACACCAATCAATTCTTACGCAAAAAGTAAGCTTCCTTAAAGACTCCATGCGGTTTCTATGCGGTGCATTTTATTTCTTACAAGCTTCTTGTCATTTTTATTGGACGGCTGTACTTCCCTAGAGGCCACATAATATTCTTATAGATTCAGTGTAGGACGCACAGCTTTGCATTATGCTTGTAGTGAAGATAAATCATTCTCCATGCTATAATTATAAGTACTTTACTTCATACTGTACATTCTGTATTATAAAATGGATAGCTTCATTATTGCTCCAAAGGAGTCCTTACGAAAAGATATGACCATTCAGAAAATATTACCACATGTAGGTACTGCATGGGACGGTAACGTAGTCTGAACTACACAATTTCTCACAAAAATTGCACTACTAGCAACAGACCTGACAGTATTTAATTTTAAATTACGATATGTAATTAGAATGTTCTTAAAGTTACTTTGCTGAGATGATACATTACATGGAAACACTACTTTATTCACAACGAACCAACCAACAAATCAACAAACCATACACCAGTTACTCAATAGCTGACAGAAAAAAAGAAATAGTGTAACCACAGTGCTGCCATCTGCTGCACATTAGAGAACTAAACTAAAATTAAAGCAATTGCATTTAATATACATCCACATAGTGATAAAGCGACTTACAAGGAACTCCGTGTATTTTGGAACACATAAAATTTGAGTAGGTTTGTACAGCACAACCACGTTTCACTCGAGGAGAGAAGCAGGTAGCTCCCGAAGCGGAGTGTTTGTTTTGAATACTGGAGACAATGAAACGGTCCTTGTGAATACTTGGTCATATTGCCAGGAGAATAATTGGTTACTTTTTAATTCGTGTCTTTAAATGTACTGGCACTTGTAATTATCAGTCATACTATTTTAATGCCAAAACCATTTCTCTTGTCAGAACTGTAAGTTTTACCATTCTTTCCTTCATGGTCATGCTTTATATCTCCTTTTATTGAAGACAGGTGTCGCTTTAATACACACTTAGCGAAATATTTTCAAGACCATGAAGGAAAATTACAAAACAATCCGAGCCGTGTGGAGGCACATCCTTCAATACAGATTCAGTATAATCCGTAGTGGAGAAAAGAACAAAGGAGAGAATTTGGCGAACTGGGACTTCAACTAGATCACCTCGTTAGGTAACTTAGTGTTGCGACTTGGTGATTCTGAAGAAATCCCACAAGAGTTGTCCTAACACTGTAACACATGTATTCATACAATGCGCATTAATTAGCGCATGCGCCTTACATATCTGCTGGCATTCCGTGTAATAAAAGAGTGACTTTCGGACTGTCCTTAACTTTTACCTAATCCATGTATTTATACAAAAGACAAATTTACAGACAAGCATATTAATTTACAAATATTTTCACAGTATTTATTTTAACCAAAATAAATATTCCAGCAGCATTCTTAATACTCTCTGCAACATGGCTGACGTCAAATTCAACACTGTGCGTCAGTTGTGTTGCATTTTTAGTGTATGAATAGTTGGTTACATAGGTTAAATTCTAGCAGCAAGTTTGGTTCGTCTTTTACACCGCCACGGTATAATTTCATTTCGCTCTGTTGTCTGGACTCTATGCTACCGCATATTTACTCTTATGTTTTAGAAATATTTCATGGTCTTGAATGGATGAAGGGATGTGCTATGACTTTAATCCCACTGATTAAAACCCAATATATTCTTCTCTCGCGTATTATACACGATAATTCTATTTCGCCTGCAATTGGTTCTATCATTACAAAATCGCAAGTTAAATTTGTTCTCCCTCAGATTTATTAACTGTGGTAAAGATTGAATAGCGTGACGTAAGAAATGTTTAGTTCAAAAAGACGTGACAGAAGGGTCTTGTTGGTAAATTTTAAACAACATTCCAGGGGCAAAATAAAGAAAAGTACAGACGTCACAGTCACTGTAGCCCATCTCCTTGCTCGGATTATAAATTTCCCTCGTCTAGTACGAAGTAATAATCTTATTATCTACAGAAACATACTGCATAGCACACGGTGTTCATAATTATTGTCACAATTATTAATAGTAACATGATGAGTTCTTTATTAAAATAGGCTTTAGCACTACTAATCTACATTTATCTAAAAAAAATTATTATTCCTAATTAATTTGTAGACAGTTTTATGAGTCAGATATTTGTTTAATCATTGGTAGTATTGTAAGTGTTACATGGCACAAATCATTTCATCCCTCACGTAGTTTACTGCTCACTGGTGTGTTTCAGTTCTTTATAGTGTAAGTGTACACAGTGTCTCTTATCTGTCTTTGTATGCTGATACTGTAATTGACCTGTAAACAAATAATTAGCCTCAAGACTGAATTATTATTATTACTACTATTATTATCATCATGGTCATTATTATTATTATTATTATCATCATCATCATCACCACCACCACCACCATCGTGGTCATCATATCATTGTAATCGTCGAACAGCTAATATATATCACTACAGAGTACAAAGTTTTTATTTGCTGATAATACAGCATCTCTAATGCCACTAACAAGTCGTGCAGGAATGACTAAAATAATAAAATTTACCCGTTTGTAAAAAAAACAATATGTTAAGATGTCTGTGAATACCGAGTAATGTTTAAGCATACGTAATTTCTATAACATTAATTAGTGCTGTTTATTTGCACAGTATTGTGTGTTCTTCATTCCATTGTCTCTAGAAGCAACCCGAACCCTAAATCAAACTCAGCAGCTGAACCCTCTACAGTCCAAAGTTAACCAAAATTATATTTAAAGATTCTATCCGCACCGCGCATTAAAAGCTCTGCCTCGGTTATAAAGACCAGCCCGCTATTGCTGTATAGTGAAATAATCGCTGTTGGTTCTAAGATCCTTACAAAATACATAAATATAGTGTGTAGGCTGAAAGAAGAATTTTCGGAATGTTAAGTTTGTGGCACTTACAATAAACACAAGGATTTAAAAAGTTAAAATCTGCGATGCAGCAGAAGGAATGTACAGGAAGGTGTGATTAAAATAATCCGTCAGTGCAGCAACTTGGATGCCAGAACAGTAGCGCAATTTCATGCAACAAAACGAATAACAATTATGAGTGTTCATCATATTTTTAGCATTGTCACTCTTATGATTTTGACTTAATGTAATATTTTATGACTGAATGGGTTGAATCGCTTTTCAAACTAAAACTTCCGTGCTTGTAACATAATTACTTATTAACTTTTAAAGCGTAGTGCTTACGTTACGTACCATCGGGTTTCATTTTCAAAAATTCTACAAGGTGCTCATATTGCATTTATGTGTTTTGTATGGATCTCAAAACAAATGGCGACTTTTGGCTCACACCATTAACAGACTGGTTTTGTACAATCTAGGTGGATAGTGTTTACTGCTCGGTACGCACTGGGTCCTTAAAGAAAACAGATACCTTCGTCTTTAAAGGGTTAATGCAGAATGCATCGAAGGTAAACTTGAGCATGGAATTTTACGACGCATAAATGATTTCTGCTTTTATTCCACAGAAACAAGCGTGGAATCAATATAACTGAGAGGGAAAGAGGCGATAAACAGACAACACTCATACAGCATTTCACAATTCTTATCGTTCCTCCTGTCTCCATAGTAATAATAATAATAATAATAATATAATTCAGAGAAGAAATTCTTTATACGCTGGTTTTCACTTTGCTGTTTAAGCATCATAATTTGAAGTTTTCTGCAATTTTTTTCCCTGTGGCGCTGCGGCCCAACGCGGGCCATGACCTCCTCATTCTCTAGGTTTCCAGATCATACACAGCGACGCATTACAGTCGGTAGGACTCCTCTGAACGGGTGATCAGCTCGTCGCAGAGATCCTCTACCTGAAGACACACAACACTCAAAACAAACACCCATGCCCCTGGCGGGATTTGAACCCACAATCTCAGCAGGCGAGCAGCCGCAGACCTAGGCGTTAGACCGCAGGGCCACTGGGACCGGCCTTTCGCCATTTCAGGAATTACGTGGTGAGCAACAGAACATGCAGCAAATTTGACCGCTAATCCTAGACCAGTTCAGAAACCTAATCGTAAACGGCAGGACATTTATGTTTGACTGTAAAAACACAACGTGAAGTGCACAGTATGCAGATGACTCAGATTACAGTCCAGTGGCGGGTGTCTGTGTACAGGTAATAAAGCTTCGGTCATACAAATATCGACATTATTTTAATTCTTAGACACTTCTCCCCTTAGTAGGGCCTCGATCACTTCTACGGTGAGAATTACGCAATCGACTTACAATCAGTATCAAAGTGTGACAAGAATGGCCTTCGGAGATTAATCAATTCAGTTTTTAACATAAAGGAGTGAATACCATGAACTTAATTTTTCTATAAAACTTCAAACAACTTCAAACTTTTAACATCTAGTCATTTGCACACACAACTTTAGAAAGTGTTACTGGCGCCCTTCCCATACTCCTACTCCTGCCTCATCCAAAATGTATATTTCCAAATAATTTAATCATAACAGCGGTAAAAGTTTTTAAACACTGAACAGCAAAATCGCAACATATCCACGTGATCAAAACACATTACAGCTTGAACTCTCACCATGCTAGAACTCCGTTTGTGAGCCCAGTGTATTTACGGCTCAACTTGCGTTCAAATGCGTCATGTATAATAAAGTACATTCTCCTTTATCTTGTCTTAAACTTTCAGTGTTTAATTCCCCTGGATTTTGGAGATGTAGACGTACCTCCGAAATTCTGGCCCCTTTTGTGATAAGAAATAAGAAACCTCACGTGCAAGAACTGTAACAACAGAGGATAAAAACAACAGAGCATAACAGCTGGATTCGAAACCGTGACTCTAATTCTCAAGCTCTACAACACTGTAGGCTCCATAGACAGGGTGGCCACTGCGACAGGCATGCTGTATTTCCTTAGAAGTAAACGGTCGGGGGGGGGGGGGGGATTTATAGTCTATTATTCCGCGTAGCAGTTGTAAAACAATTCATTGTGTTACAAATGTACGTCAGCTTGTTATCAAGAGTGCCAATTGTCAGTAAGAAAATTAAAATGAATAGAAATGAGTATAAATGTAACAAAAATACGTACTTAAGAATAAGAAAATTTCTGACGTTTTAAATTTAGATTTTTCGGAACGTATACATGTTGTTGTATAGTAAGGATGATTATATGTATACATGTTGTTGTATAGTACGGACGATTATATGTATACATCAACTTGCTCACAAACGTTAGTTGATATTCACAGTTTTTAGGAAATAAGTCACTGTTGGTGGCCTTTTAAGTCAAACATATCAATATGCATTTTTTATACAGGACGTGCAATAGAAAGCTGCAGTTTTTGGTGATATCTTCAATTATTGTGAGGAAGGACAGTATGGCTTGACACACACACACCCACACACACACACCCACACATACACACACCCACACACACACACCCACACACACACACACACACACCCA
>Ga0123357_10010448_pt1 | contig 11814 bp, 8 predicted proteins | sample TergutEmb28metaG_FD_89873 | JGI IMG/M metagenome (GOLD analysis project Ga0123357, IMG submission 89873) | Embiratermes neotenicus P4 segment gut microbial communities from Petit-Saut dam, French Guiana - Emb289 P4 | ecosystem: Host-associated > Arthropoda: Insects > Digestive system > Gut ...
ACAACACCAACCCCAACCCAACCCAACACCAACACCAACACCAACGCTAACACCAACCCCAACCCCCACCCCCACCCAACACCAACACCAACACCAACACCAAAACCAATACCACTACCAACACCACCTCTATAACCAACACCAACACCACTCTGCAGCCGCTGCCGCCGACAAAAAGGCCAACACCCAACAGCTTTAATTTCATGTTTATTTACGTGCTGACTCAACAACCTAATGACCGTTTAAAAATCAGTACAATTTTAATACTAAAAATAATGTTTATTATATTTTTAAATTAAAAGTTTACAGTTATCAAGGTAATTAATTTATGTTGTTATCAGTCAGACATTCATAACTGCTGAATGTTGTGAGGCAGCCATACAGAATATAACGAAGTGAGAAACTGCTTTTTACCTTAACCAGACAGTCTGGGAATAACAGCTGTGGTCTGAATCGGGTTGAATTTCGGTATTATTGTGTACCTAGCCGTATAATCAGCGCCAAACATCTGCCATGAGAGCCGGTGGCTCTGTCTAAACACGAAACTCTTAACTCTGGTCTTGTTAGTGGGTATCCTATCTATTCGATGTGTCGGAAAGGGAAAATTTTGAATTATTGTCGAAGAAATGTTAAGGGAATGTAGATTTTAAAGTAATAAATCAATTCACATTTGTCTGTATCACTTTAAAGAGAACGGCAGAGGTTTCAAAATTTCACCTTCTAAGATTACTTCTAAGTCTCAGATGATCATGAAGCCTATCTGAGTGTGCCGGGATCATCATGTCTTGGAGACACATTTCTAAGCTCTCAGCTTATTACTTGACATCAAGTTCTTAAGTACTCATTAACCTAGTTGGAAGGAGGTGGGGGGGGGAAGGCGTGTAATGAACCAGTGTGGTAGGGGTAGGTTTTCTTAACCTTAAGGCGCGATCCTACAGGGTAACTTATTCTCGATCTCATCACCATTCAACCCGATTCCTCCCTCGCTCCCTTAAAGGCAAGGGGTAAACACTTCATAACAGCTGGTTTTGTTTCCCTGCCTGGCTCACTGCCTCCTTGATATGCAGAGAGACTGTCGGAATGACGCTACCTTATTAGGTATAGGTTATGAATAGGCATGCTTGAAATATATAATTATATTTTGAGTCTCTTACCCTTACATCTACTACCAAAAATATATTTAAAATAGTTCTGCGTGAGGGAAATTCCAGCTAAGGAAGGGAAATAAAGTTTTGTTAAATATTTCTGGAAGTTAATTTTGAAGTGTATGATCCATAAACTTCGAATAGATTTACACACACACACAGTTTCACGCTGCTATAGTAACCTTGTTGATGGCTTCCAAATTTCGAAACTCTGTGGTCTGCGAAACAATGCCTTCAAATTTGCCAGCAAATTGAACAAACAGCATGTTTGGATTGCCGAACACCTAACGGAAATTTCAGAACTGTGAAGAAAAATCCCAAGGAGCCCACTTCTTTAGTCGTAGCATGCGTCTTGTACCAGTTAAAATTTGAAGAGTATTTATATTGATAAGAATATTATATTAATATTTTTGTCCTTTTTTAAATTAATCTTGCAGTATCTGTGTGTCTGTGTGTTGCGTATTCGACTTTTTACTTGGCATCTGGCCCTTCCTTTCATCAATTGAATTGAACGGTACGGCAATAACATCTCACAAATCGTTTTAACAATTATAATGCATTCATGTTGTTATTTTTAAGTGCCATTTTATTACCTTTTCCTTTGTGTTTTCTTTTATTCTTTGAATTTTGTGTATTTTCCTCATGTTGTCTTGCTGTCTCTGTTCAGTGGCCTTGTGGCTGTTGTGCCAGCACATAAATAATAAAAAATGAACTGAATAAAGAATAAAACTGAATTGAGCATTATAAATTATTTTATTAGAAGCAGAAGTGAGAACTTCAGTTCATATCATACGTACTGTTTGTCACGTTACTAGTGGGTTTTATAAAATTCTGACAACATAATTTTAGGAGACGACTCCGATATTCTGACCACTGTTTAGCGATTCGGACCGAAAGCTCTATACTATTTCGAAGGCTGGATTTTACTCCGTCTTCAAACCAAAAGAAAAGTTACAGTAACAAATCTGATTGGACCCTTGGCAAGGCTGGTCTTTATTCCTGAGCAGTGATAGAAAATAACAATTTCTGACTGGCCGAAGAGTTTTCGCTGTGACTCGCTTCCTTCCACCCGGAGAAAAGAAAAATAGTTTCCGAGCAGCTGTGTGTCTTGGTACCTGAGACGATGCGTCATAACAAAATATTTGTCACGTCTGTTAATAATGGATAATAGTTACACTTAGGAATACGTACTTACTTACTGAGCTACTTACTTACTCCATGAAGCAGAGTCCGCCTTGAAAACCTAACCGGTTCTCAGCTAGTCCAGAAACTCCCACATTTTATGGAACCCGAAAGTCCATTACCGCGTTCACAAGAACCCGCCACCTGTCCCTACCCTGAGCCACATAAATCCAATCCGTGCCCCCAACACATTCCTGAAGATCCGTTTTAATATTATCTTCCCATTTATGCCTGGTTCTTCCAAGTGGACTCTTTCCATCAGTTTTCCCCACAAAAACCCTGTATGCACCTCTCCCTCGTACATATTACATGCCCCGCCCATCTCATTCTTCTTGATCAGCCGAATTGCACATTAAGCTCCTCATTATGTAGTTGGTTCCACTTCCTGTTACCTCGTCCTTCTTGGGCCCAAATATCCTCCTAAGCACCCTATTCTCAAACACCCTCAGCCCCCCCCCTCCCAATGAAAGTGACCAATAAACAACTACAGGCAGTATTATATTTCTGCTTATCTTAGTCTTTACATTTTTGGATAGCAAACTGGAAGAAAAAATATTCTGCACCGAATTCCCTGAATTCAGTCTGCTCTTAATTTCTTACTGAATAGAATTTTGATACGTTACGGTTGTTCCCAAATATTTGAACTCTTCCACTCTACCAAAGGAACTATCATCAGTCTTTATATTGTGACTTCGTTCTGCATTCTAGTCTCGAAACATGACCATGTACTTAATTTTATGACCATTTACTTCTAGTCCAGACTCTGTACTAGCAACTGTTAAAGTTACTGTTTTTTTCTTTATAGTATCCACGCATCCACCCAATATAGTAACACCATCAGCACAAATTATAAGACGAAATGTACCATTTAATTTCAAGGCGTCCTGATTTACCTTAACCCTTATAATTGGATACTCTAAAACAAATTTTGAAAGCAATGGGGATAATTCATCTTCTTATCTCAAGTCATTCTTAGTACGAAAAGTGTCACACAACTCTCTGCCTACGCGGGCTATGGTATAAGTTTCTTTCGGACAAAATTTCATGGGCACTATCATTTTCAAGGGGTTACCAAACTAAAAGAGAATATTTCACAAGTCCTCCCTCCTAACTGTATGATAGGTTTTCTTGAAGTCTTTACGTACCTGATGCACTGCTTGGTTGTATTCCCATTTTTCTCAAGTATTTGAAGTATGCAGAATATATGATCAGTGGTTGATCTGTTGTGTCGAAATCCACACAGTTGGTCCCCAGTTATTTCCTCTGCCTATGGGGTTAATCTTTACAGTATGGTGTTGGATAAAATTTTGTATGTAGCTGGCAAAAGTGATATGCTCTCTAATTACTACAATCTGTTTTACCACTCTTCCTATAAAGACGTACAACGATCGACTCCTGTTCCTCAGGAAATTCCTCCTTATTCTAAAGAGAATTAATAAGTTTATGGTTCTCAGAATGAATTGTTCTTCCCCTGTTTGAATCTTTTGCGCTGGAATTTGATCAATATCTGGTGTTGTGTGTCTTTTCAGATTTTCAATTGCCATCTAAACCTCAAAGGCACTCGGCTCATGCGAAAGTGGTTCTTGTATATGAATTTCTATCTGCCTTAACCCCATGAACATTCAATAGCGGAGAGAAATGGTTCCTCCACTTGACCAAAATACTGTGGGAATCTTTAACCAAATCACCCTTCTCACCCTTTACTATATTAATTCTCGGCTGATAACCCTTCTTAAAATCATCGATGTCCCTATACAACCCTCTGATATTGTTTTATCTCACTGTTAGTTATAATTACATCAATTTGACTTGCCAGATATATCTTCTTTTTGTTCCTGAAATGTCTACTAGCTTCGGTTCTTCATTGTTTAGACTATCTACATTGCTTTGGTTTTGATTATATAACCACTGCATTTTAACGTGCTTTCTTTTATCTAAAAATCGTAAACATTGTTCATCAAACAACGGTTTACGCTTCTTCAATTCATACAGAGCTAGCCAGTCTTTACCGGAGGTTTTGAAATTCTTTTTATGTTTCCCAAGACCTACTTATATCTTTGCAATCATTTAAGTTCTCCATAGCTGCAAACCTGTTTGAGATCTTCATCCTATAATTTTTCCTGACATCCAGCTCAGTTAGCTTCCTGAGATTAAATCTTTCCACACAAAATATTTGTGCTACTTGCTTACTTACGGCCAATCTTTCCCTAAATTTTGCAACCACCAGACGGTGATCAGTACCACAGTCAGTTCCCATGAAAGATCTATCGAGTTTACTCGAATTCTATCCCTTATTTATCAATATGTGATCAATCTTGTTGTGAGTCTTCCCACCAGGAGAATTTCAGGTGTAGTTTTATATGTTTCGGTACAGGAATATTGTGCTCTTAACAACTAGAATTTTTGATGTGGCAAAGCTTACTATTTTAACACCAATATCATTATTAACCTGATGAAAACTCTTATTCCCAATTGTAGGTGTAAATATATTCTCTCTTTCCAATTTTATATTAAAATCTCCTAACAGAACTTCAAACAATACTTAGGAAAGTGATAACAAACTGCTCTAATTATTCATAAAATGTGTCTATACAATCATCACTTTTCTCTCCATTTGTTGCTTGCACATTCAAAGCAATGATATTACACCAGCGACCTCTCAGAACTATATATGACATCCTATCACTGCCAAACTCTATTATCTTAATTGGTGATAGTCTTCTGTGTTTTAAAAAAAATCCTTTTCCCAATTGATGATTTAAAAAAAGATACAATCCCCTGTTCTTACAGAGCCTCGTCGATACATCCTAACCTTCTGTACACCACTCAGTCTAATTTACACTTTGTTAATTCCCTGGCTACTGTTGTAAGTGACCCTTACCTACACAGGCTGCTTATATTCCGTGTACTGTACCAAATCTCATGTCCCTTTATAATTGCTTAGGTCATACCAAAGCATCAGTCCAGACCCGAGGCAAGTGTGTTCATTTGGTTAAAAGGCTAGTTTTTAAGGTGAGGATTTGTTAGCACCTTGCTCAACCTCCAAGCCGGAGGACCATCTCTTGTCGGCTCTTCGCGACTGTTTATTGAATGTATTCGCAGCTATCCTCCATATTGGATGTCGTCACCTCCATCCACAATCTGAAGATGAGCCATGTCATTGTGAAAGCAACCGAAGTGCGAGAAAATCGGTTTAAAAATAATTAATTTCCTGGTAGATTTAGGTGTAAATTAGATCATAGAAGGATAAAATGTAAAAGGTGTGAAGTTACGCGCTGTTAAAGCTATACAACAGTTTTATTTCTATAATTGTCAGCTACAAAACCTGGGCCGTAAGAGGAATCAGAAAGAAAAGTGGAGTAAATATCTTGAGCGTAAGTTGCTTGTTACGAAATGGTAACACGGAGACAAAGTGAAGATATCAAAGAACTAAAGTTTGCTGCATCTGTGAAACATTTTAGCTACATCGATCATATATTTTGAACCCCATGACAACGGCTCAGCTGAAGTGCAGTGGACCATCAGTCCACAGGAGGTGCTATGTAGTTGGGAGACCGGGGATGAGATGAGGAAGTAAATTTTGACCTCCTGGAATCCGTTGGTTGCTATATATCCCACATGTTTCAACGTAACGGAATTCTGTATTTTGCCCCAGAGTGCACACACATGTTTCTTATGATTTGTACGAAACACAGCTATCTTTTTTTAAAATATTACCTTTTTTATTTCAGGTCATATTCGTACCTTTGAATGCAATAAGGATTAACACTTTACTTCAGAGGTCTAACAAGTTCGGGATAGTCAAATATGGGTCTAGGTGTTGTAGGTGTTGATGTGCTTGATTTGTTTCAAGAATCGTGTACAGCATCTTTAAATCACGTTCCGCAAGCAGCCCATAAAATTTCAAACTAGAGCCTGAAAATTTACTGCCAAACACATTTTTTTTTAATTCAACCTGTGCTAGTCGATCATATATGGAAACATGCTACGTTCAATAAAATGTCAGTGTTGTATTGTATTGTATTGTATTGTAGATTTTGGTTGAGGTACTGAAGGTCATGGGACACGCGGTGGCGCGGTTGGTTGAGGCAGTGTTCTAAAAGCCGGAAAGTCGAGGCTTCGATTCTCGATAGTGTCATTGGAATTTTTCACTTACATAATCCTTCCGGCCGCACTAAGGCCCTGGGGTCGACTCAGCTTCTAAGAGAAAAGAGTAAAGGGAATATTTCCTTGGGGGTAAGGGCGGCCGGTGTGTAGGGCTGAAAACCTTACCACCTTCACATGCCGAATGTCTTGAAATCTGAGAGTCTAAACCTCCAGGATCCTCTATGAGCCCTTAGAGACTGTCCAGGACTATAATGGGATTGCTTTACATTATACTGTAAGTTAAGGTAAATTGTGGTCTAGGGTACGGTTAGCAACATTTCAAAGACTACTGCCACCTTCACTTCAGAGTAGATTCTTGTAAATAAAGCCAAATTAGTGCACAATTTTCTTATATATGATTATTTCTTTTCTCTATAAGTTTCGGGCAACTATGTGCCCATCATCAGGAGAAATAACTGTATCTATGCGACACTTGGTATTTGGCACTCTGTGTGGATGACTGGTAGGCAAGGTGGAATTCCACCCTCCTGATGATGGGCACATTGTCACCTGAAACGTGTAGAGAAAAGAAATTAACATACTAAGAAAATTGTGCACCAATTTGGTTTTATTTACAAGATTATACAAGGGTGTACGGTCAACAAAACACAAAATCCAAAGTAGATTTTGCGACATTTTTTGTTTTGTCAGCGTTGTTGTTAGAGATTCAAATCTTCTGAGATATTTGACCTTATTGACTGGAAAATAGCCACAGACTTTCCGAATGGTCTAATTTCCTTCCTTTTAGGTGTGTTCGAAAAATCTCTAAAGGCGACAGTTAGCTTCGTCTTATCTGTCTGTCCGGTCCGGTCCGGTCCGTCTGTCTCTCTGCCTGTTTGTCCGTTCTTCCGTTCGCATACAATAACTCGACTCTCACTCACAAATTTTCATGAAATTTGATGTTTGATTATTTTTCCAAAATATGGCGAGGGAATCGAAGTTTCATAAAAATTTGACAAACATAACACGTACTTTACTTTAAGATCGATATACGTTTATGATCATATCTGGCTCATGCTTGCTAGATTGAGAAATTTTGAGAAAAACTGTAGAAGAAATCAAAATACACGTATTTTGTTCAGTAACTTTTTTCTTTCCAAAATCTTGTCGTTTATGAGATAATGTGGAACCGAACAGGCCACAGATGACAATACGCCACATTCACACTGCTTGCTGGTTACCTAAGCCTACAAGCACACGCTTAGTGTATATAATACTTTCGCTTTTCCATGGCAACAATGGTTACACGAATACCCCTCAATGATACGTTGTACTTACGTTGCCTGTCTTGTGTAGAGGTCAGTAACTCAACACGAACCACCTCCTTTTCAGAAAAGTGGAGAACAATCAAAATGTAATGCCCCAGAACGCATGGATATTCAGTTTATACTAATCCGTCTGCAGAACGTTTTGTTTCTGTATTTGGGTGTCTCTCTGTTTACCCTGTTTATCATGAGGAAGATAGCGCTGTGTTCCTTCGAAACTTTCCCAACTACCTACAAGAAAACATGTTCATTAACGTATTTATTTTTTAGTTTATAGAGTCTTAAAATTTAACAAAAAACCCTCTCTTACATTCCTTGTACTTTTTGTGCACTATTTCTGCCAGCTGTCGTTCTTTTCACCCTCCTCTCTTTACCTTTGATCGAAGCTATTGCTAATACAATAGTCTGGTATAACAGTAACAGTACAGTTATATTTGTGAGGTCCAATATTTGAATCCCAGCAGATTTACAGGATACCTGACTGGTTCACAATCCATACTCGAGTACGGATTGTGAACCATTTCCTTGAAATTATTCGTCATACTTTTGGCTTATTGTTTCTTCAACTGTATGATTGGCGAAGAAGAGAGAACTTTCCACTGAGGCTTACCTTTGACTGCCCAGAATTTGATAATTTTGGTGCAGGGTACACTTTCATGAGAAATTTGGTTGGCGTTTGTCTCTAAGAAACCTCGATGAGTGTTGATGGAAGGACAGACGCAGAAGAAAATGCTTTTCATTTAAATGGGTTATTTGACACATAATATTGGCAAATGAAGCATATAGTAGCAGATAGATGACAATATTTTAGTCTTTCATTAACATATCAATGAAAATTAAGTATACAATTTATGTATGAACATAGACCAACCAAGTCAGTTAAAATATCAGTGGAACATTTTTACCTATGTTTTAGAGGGGTGATTGTACCCAAATGTGGAACAAAAATGTACCAGCTTATCACCTGAATCTTGCGTGGTTTATGCCAGAATGTAGCAGTATAAAACAGTAAAAAATTCCACTCTTTCTTCATGCAATTATTTGTAAAGTTACTATAAGCACAAACAAAGGGAAAATTATTACAGAATATAAAGCTGAAACATATATTGGCACAAATCGCACCACTTAAAGTACAGAAGCATGCAGGGCGCAGAAGAAAACACAGCGGCTGTTACTTGCACAATCTTTGACTCACCACTGGAAGACCCACTAGCTGAGCATTTTGTGCTACTTCCTAGCCATAAAGTTACGAAGTAACTGATGGTGGGGCATTATTGGCCAATAGGGTAACTTTGTCCATTTTCCTCTATCATTGTCTTTTGTATTGAAGTACAGTGGCTGTTCTATGTACCACAGCATTTACTACTAAAAGAAAGTTGAATAAAGAGAGACCAGCTTGATGTAACTTGCTTTATTCTTTAATTATTTAATGCTCAACATGTTTCGGATGTTAATACATCCACCCTCAGGAGCTTGCGACTTATTTGTTGAGTTATTTCATGGGTTGTGTTGCTCTGGTTCGATGTGTGTTGGTGTTACGTTGTGGTTTGGCTGGGGCTGGGGCTGCAGCCCGCATACGGATACCACACCACCACAGCCAAACTACAACGTAACACCTAAACACATCGAACCAGAGCAACACAGCCCATGAAATAACTCAACAAATAAGTCGCAAGCTCCTGAGGATGGATGTATTAACATCCGAAACATGTTGAGCATGAAATAATGAAATAATAATGCAAGTGACATCAAGTTGAGCTCTCTTTATTCAACTATCAAGATGATGTACGGTCCAATAAACATAAGCTTTACTAAAAGAAAGTAATTTTTTTCTGTACGATTTTCATACAGGTCTCTGCATGAAAGATTATTTATCTAAAACACATTAATATTTCTACATCTTTTATCGAATCTTTGTCTTCTATAAAGAAAACATTTCTAATGCTATTTTGATTACATCCGTTTTTGACTGTGTTTATAATACAGATTCATTTCAAATTTACATCTTATTTATTCCTATTTGGTGAAGTATTTACTCCAAAAAGTGGCCGCTACAGCCCACTCAATATAGCGAGTGGTTATGGGCTAGACGGCTGGGGACCCGCTCCCGTACAGACCGGTCTGGAGGCCGACCCAGCAATCTCTACAAGAATATCAAGTCCCCTTCCCCTGTGTAAAGCAGTCGAAGAGTGGCTTTGACCACCCACCCTCATCTAGTGCAAGGGTTGAGTATGGGCAGAGTTTTACTTCTACATCCTCACAGTGCCTGCTTGACGTGTCAAGAGACAGCTTTTTAATTGACCCGGAAATGGCACGGAATATATTAATAACCCAGAAGAACAACTTTATAAAGGAAGGTAACAGCGCAGGGTGCAGTACCGTGAAACACTGTCGCGTTCAACAGAAGCCATCCAATGTGAATGAGAGTGTCATTAGCACTCAGTGCTGTGCTCTGTACAGGGTGTATAGCTAACACTTGTCTCACTTCTTGTATGTCCTTTAACGTAATTTGAATTTCATTATGTCAAAGAAAATTGGTAAATTCTTATGTCATGAAAATATGAGACATGAACTTGAATTCCAATTAATTCTTTTCTTGTATTCATGAAGGAAACAATACATAATGAGGTAGTTGTTTGTCTGAATGTTTGTGCTAATACATGAATGGTAACTTTTTATGTCATGAAAGTATGATTACAGACTCGAGTTCTTATTTATTACTTTCCTATATTCCTGAAGCAGACTTACTATACTGAGATAGTTGTTTCTCCGAAGATTTATATTAATACATAAAGCATTATGTCACAATAATTTTGACTGTTGTTCCTTGTCCGAAAATATTTTACCTTCATGTTGTTTGATGTTGTCGCTACTCCCGTCTTTAAGTTACTAATAATTCTCATAAATAATACGACTTCTATTTTCATAATCACTTGCAAGGGCCAGTGATGATACTTTAAACACAATATCCTTAATCCCAACAATGAAATACAGAGCCCAGTGTGATAACAAATGTTCACACTTAGGAGAGTGTGAAGCCGTACTGTGGAATGTAGTGTACTGATTAACATACATCAGAACATACGAAACATGTGTGGTGTAAATGTGTTTGTCATTTTCTTGAAGTTCACATCGTCACAATAAGAAATTTATTTTATAAACAACATATAAACCATTAATATTAACTGTAAACTTAAAGATTTTTTTTTCTGAAATTGTTCCTACATTCCATATGGGTTTCATCAGGGAAACGCCCAAGAGACATTCTGTAGGGGTTCTGTGTGTTATTTCGGCAGATCCCAATGCCTTACTTCCGGTGATGCCCTGTGTTCCTGAATTGGAAACGGGCGTGTTAATATCCCAGAGTATTTATATTGTGCTAGTGGAATGCCCTTTCGAAAATGTGAACAAAATACCTATCCTCTCTTTGCCAACGCCTTCTGCAGATAACCCTTCAGGTGGCTTACTTGTACGTATTACGAGTACGACTCGTCAGAGGTGCTCTCTAATCACGATTAATTATAGAGAACTTACAAGCTATGTAATTGAAGAAATATGGAAATACAGCTCGAAAGTGCGAACATTAAGAGCACATAGGCGCAATAATAAATACGTAGAGATGTACGTCACACTGCGGGCTGCAGTAAGGTAAGTGTTTTGAGGTTGAGTTGAAAGTTTTGAAAGTAAATAAATCTTTACTCATAATATGGAAATAACGCGACGCCATAGACGCATTTGCTTAAAGTGTTGCACATGTCTTCTTCCTCTTCCACTAAAACTCCTAAACTACGAGACTAACAGTTTTGCATCTCCGTCTTAAGTTTGCACATATAAATCGTTCATATGTCTGTGTCTACGATGCCAGCATAATTCGTCACAGATGCTCTGCTTTTTTCGACCTATAATTCACAGCGACACATCGAATTCCACAGTCTTAGCGTCACTCCATAGGCCTATACGTACATGTATGTATGTATGTATGTATGTATGTATGTATGTATGTATGTATGTATGTATGTATGTATGTATGTATGTATGTATGTATGTATGTATGTATGTATGTATGTATGTATGTA
>Ga0123357_10010449_pt1 | contig 11814 bp, 13 predicted proteins | sample TergutEmb28metaG_FD_89873 | JGI IMG/M metagenome (GOLD analysis project Ga0123357, IMG submission 89873) | Embiratermes neotenicus P4 segment gut microbial communities from Petit-Saut dam, French Guiana - Emb289 P4 | ecosystem: Host-associated > Arthropoda: Insects > Digestive system > Gut ...
ACCTTTGGCTGTTCGAGGGGCGCAGCCAAAATCACGCTCACAGCCAGAAAGGCTATCAGACTGCGGGTGTGTCACGCCACAAACCGCTTGTGCCCTGCACTAAGCTAATGCGTTCGACGCCACAGAAATAGACGAGAGGATAAGACGTGTCAGACATCATCGACGTAACAGAGGCCACATTCAGCACAGAGGTTTTGGGGTCCAGCCGTCCCGTCTTCATCGACTACTGGGCCGATTGGTGCGCCCCCTGCAAGCAGTTGTCGCCGATCATTGAAGAACTCGCCGGGCAATACCCGAGCATCAAATTCTGCAAAGTTGACACCAACGCCAACCCGGCCCTGGCCGCCCGTCAAGGCGTCATGAGCCTGCCCACGTTGCAGGTGATAGTGGGCGGCGAGGTGGTCAACTCGACGCAAGGCGGCAAGACCAAGGCCGGCATAATGGCCATGATCGACTCCTACGTCTAGCCCTTGACCAATAGCGCCAATAGGCGCGTCAGGTCCGCCTCGTCCGCGTAGTCAATGGCTATTGTGCCGTGGGTCTTGCCGGGGCGGACACGGACTCTGGTGTCCAGATGTTCGGTTAAGGCGTGCTCGGCGGCGGCAGCGGCTTCATTGACGGGTTGTTGAATGTGCTGCTTTGGTTGTTTCCCCTTGTCACCGGCGGTTTGGGCCAGAGTGACGGCCTCCTCGGCGGCGCGGACGCTCAGGCCTTCGGCGACGATTCGGGTGGCCAGGGCCTCTTGCTGGGCACCGTCCTCAAGTGACAGCAACGCACGGGCGTGACCGGCAGACAACACCCCAGCGGCGACGCGTCGCTGCACCGCCGGCGGCAACTTCAGCAACCGGATGGTGTTGGAAATATGCGGCCGTGACTTCTTGACCTTGGCGGACAACTCGTCCTGGGTGCAGCCGAAATCGCCCATCATCTGCTGGTACGCGGCCGCCTCCTCAAGCGGGTTCAACTGGACGCGGTGAAGGTTTTCCAGCAGGGCGTCGCGCAGCATGTCGGCGTCGTCCGTCCCCCGCACGATCGCCGGGATCGTTCTCCGTCCCGCCTTCTGGTGGGCCCGCCAGCGGCGCTCGCCCATGACGAGCTCGTAAGCCTCGCGGCCGGTTTTGCGGACGACGATGGGCTGCAGCAGGCCGACCTCGTCGATGGACGCCGCCAGCTCGTCAAGGGCTTCCTCGTCGAACACTTGGCGCGGCTGGCTGTCGTTGGGCCGGATCTGGTCGACGGGAATCTCCGCGAACCACGACCCGTCGGCGATCGGCTCGGACGGGTTGAAGCCGACGGCGATGTCTATCGCGGCGGACGCCGGGTTTTCCCCGTCCGTCCGGACGAACAACTCGCCCAACCCGCGCCCGAGACCGCCGGGGCGCTTCGATGTTGTCTTGCTTGCAGTAGCCATGATTAGTTGCCTCTCACTGGTTGGACGCGCCGCGCCAGGCGATCTCGCCGGCGGCCGCACGGTAGGTCCTTGAGCCGACGGACGACGGGTCGTACGTCAGCACCGTCTGCCCGTAACTCGGTGCCTCGCTGATGCGCACCGACCGCGGGATGACGGTGTCGAGCGTCTGGCCGGCGAAGTGCGCGCGCACCTCGTCCGCCACCTGGCTGGACAGTTTTGTGCGCGAATCGAACATCGTCAGCAGGACGGTGCTGAGCGCCAGATTGTCGTTCAAATCGCTCTTGATAAGGTCGATTGTGCGGACGAGCTGGGTGACGCCCTCCAGCGCGTAGTACTCGCACTGGATGGGCAGCAGAATCTCGTTGGCAGCGACCAGCGCGTTGATCGTCAGCAGGCCGAGCGCCGGCGGGCAGTCAATCAGGACGTAGTCGACGGGGTGATCCTGCAGGTACCGCTTTAGTGCCTTGTCCAGGCGCTTTTCGCGCGCCACCTGAGAGACGAGCTCGATCTCCGCGCCAGCCAAATCGAGTGTCGCCGGCAGCACTTGGACGCGCGGGTCCTCGGTGGAGGTGACGACGTCGTCCGCGATCGTGTCCGACTGCAGCAGCACTTCATAACTGCCGCGGGCTCCCAGCCGGTGCTCGACGCCCAGCGCCGTCGACGCGTTGCCCTGCGGGTCAAGATCGATGACGAGGACGCGCAAGTCGCCCTGCGCCAGCGCGACAGCCAAGTTGACGGCGGTCGTCGTCTTGCCCACGCCGCCTTTCTGGTTCGCAACGACAAAGATGCGCGTGTGTGACGGGTGCGGCAGAGTGACGGCTCGCGGGGCCGTTTGGACGGGCTCTGGCGCCAGCGGGGCTGCCCGGCGCGCGCTCGGGTTGTCCGGGTCGTGGCTGGGCGCCAACTCGTCATTGACGGACATCGGCGGCGCAACCACATGCGCGACGCCCGGATCAGGTGCGAGCGCCGCTGTGGGCGCAGGTATCGGGTACGGGATCCTCATGGTCTGGCCGTCGTCGAATGTTTCACGTGAAACATTGGCCAGCGCATCTATGCCGGGTGTTTGCTCCTCCACGAAAGCCTCCTAACGAGCGTATCTACTCTACCGGCAAGGACGGACGCCAATTGAATCCGTCACCCAGCCGGAAACACTCTGTTTCCCCGGTGATGCCAATGTTTCACGTGAAACATTCATCGCCCGTCGTTCTGGGAAGAGCGCTTGTTCCTTCCGGTCATCCTGCGCGGAGCGCTTTCCCCCTCTCGTCATCCTGCATGCGGCGAAGCACTGCGACTTCGCGCAGCACAGGCTCTGTCGCAGGATCTGGCCAAATGTCGTCAATGTTTCACGTGAAACAGGGGAAGTCCATAGCGGTGGCTTTCATGGTGTCGTCGCATGTGAGGTCGTCGAAAACTTGACATGCCACAGGGGGGGGTAGCTTTTTCGTACGCGCCCAGATTTCCGATTAGAGATTTTGATGTTGAGCAAGTTCGTACCGAAGCTAGTCATTGCCAGCATCCTTGTCGGCTTTGCAGTCGTAACCAGCTCCTGTTCATCGTCGAATCTGTTTACTCCAGCGAATCCCGGAGGGACACAACCAGCCACACAGCACACAGATACGCAAACGCCGCGACCCACCCAGCCGATGACCTTGTCGTACAGTTATCGTGGCAAGAGTTACACTGTGAATGCTCAGCCGCTAGTGCCGCCGCTGGATCAACAGGCACTACAGGCGATCAATGCCACGGGAGTCCAGATCTCGGACTACACGGCCTCTTTCTCGTGTACTCCTATCGGGGGTGGCCAGACGAATGTGGAACTCCTATATGAAACAAACGGCACCTGGCTGGCTCTGATTGATGTCGACACCAGCCGAATATATGGGGGTGGCGGAGCCACTGTTACCATCGTCCAAGATGTGATCGAAACCCAAACCTCATCTGAGATGCGCTCCAAACTATTCCCAGTCTTCATGGACTGCACCATCTACTAAGTCGGTGTCACGTCTGAACTGGTACGGCGTCTCACAGCGTCATGAATATGTTGGGAAGGCTTTTGGGTTTGACTCGAACTGGCTGGATCAGCCGAATGTTTCATATAAAACATCGATTGTTGTGCGAGGCTGTTTGGCGTTGGCGAATCCGGTCTGCGGCATCCGCGGGAAGCTCCGTTACCTGTGCATAACTTCGATCATCAGTGGATAACCGGTAGTTTTACGGTCAAATCGCGGATACCCCCTTGTGGATAGCGAATTCCTATCTGGCTATGACAACGGCTGTTGCTTCGCCCCCGGCTTGGTCGTCCAGGTGCTGGATTTCCGCCACTAAACCGCGTCTGCCAAGCACTGGTGCGGCGTCGGCCAACTCTGCCTCAGCGGTGTCGCCCTTCAGCGCGACCAACAGATTGCTCATCATTGGCTCGCACCAGCCGATCAGCCTCGTCAGCGGCGCCACCGCCCTGGCGACCACCACGTCATAACGCAGTGCGTGCTCCTCCGCGCGGGCTCGCACCACCGTCACCTGGTCAGCCAACCCCAACTCGTCCACCGCCAACTGTAGGAAATTCACCCGTCGCAGCAGCGAGTCCAACAGACACACAGAAAGGTCAGGACGGGCCAATGCCAAGGGAATGCCGGGCAACCCTGCCCCACTGCCCACGTCAACCACACTGGCGCCCTTCGGCATCAGCGGAGCAACAGCCGCGCTGTTCAGTATGTGACGACTCCACAGCCGGTCAACTTCCCGCGGCCCGATCAGCCCCCACTCGATGCCGCGGGTCGCCAGCATGTCGTGATACCGTACGGCCAACCCCGCCCGTTCGCCGAATACCGCTTCGAGGGTCTCTTGGGGGACGTCGTCAGTCATAGGCTATGCCTGTTTCATTGGCAGATCCTGCGACTTCGCGCAGGATGACGGGTTTGAGGCTCCGCACCGGTTCAACAGTTGCGTGTTGGGTGGGTGGTTTTCCACGAGCGGGGGCTTGGGGGTATCACCGCCGCGGTCCGAAGGAGCGCCGGTGTGAGGTGAGGCCCCAGAGTACTCGGCAACTACGTTGCCTCTTACATCTTCCTTGGCCTCGGCAATGCAAGCAAGCTTGCTCTGCCCTCGACCTTCGTCGATGTGCAGGGCGTCGATAAGATGCTGAAAGGCATCGACGCCCGAAACGCCGCCCGCGACGGAAACACCATCCATGTGACACACCGGTGAATGTTTCACGTGAAACATTCACTTCGACGAGACGACCACCCGGCGCTGGGGCTCGACGCCCTCGGACTCGCTGGTTAGCCCAGCGGCCGCAACCGCGTCATGGACGATCTTGCGCTCAAAGGGGTTCATTGCCGGCAGACGCACTGGCTCACCAGAGCTATTCACTTCCGTCACAGCCTCTTGGGCCATGATCAATAGCTCTTGACGGCGCTTGTCACGATAACCAGCGACATCCAGAATCAGACGCGAACGGCGTCCGGTCTCAGTCAGGACGGCCAAGCGCGCCAGCTCTTGCAGAGCGTCCAGCACCTCGCCATTCTTGCCGACCAGTGTTTGCGAATCCGTCACGATTGAAACGTGAGCCCGGTCGCCCTCCACGTAGGTATCGATATCGCCGTCAAAGTCGACGATGTCCAGCAACTCCTCCAGGTAATCGGCTGCCGCATCGCCTTCCTGATCCAGTGGGGACTCGTCACCGTCCTCATCACTGTCCTCATCTATCCCATCGACATCGGCGATGGCAGCGTCAGCTTTCGGCTCGTCAATCTCGACTTCGTCGACGGCCTCGTCTTGATCACTGCTTAATTCGTGACTCATTGTTTTCTCCTTCGGAATCCTGGGCACTCGGGCCCAAAGCTGCTAGTGCTTCCTCTTGGCGCGGCTGACACTGCGTGGCTGTTGGCGCACAACCACCTTCTTGCCGCTGACTGAATCCGTCCGCACGACGGCCTGGCTTGTAGTCACGGCGGTCTTCTTTGGGGTTCCGGACGCCCCGGAGCCACCGCTCGACGACGTGCTGGACGTCTTGTCGGCGGCCTGCTGCTGTGCCGTCTGAGCCATCTCCGCCATCTTGGCTGTCAGCCGTCCACCATTCTTGGTGCGAGCCTTCTCAGACCGCGCACGTTCGATCGCCACCGGGTCTTTGCCCTGGGCGTACATGCGGTCTTCCCATTCCGCATAGGCCGGCGTATCGGGGGTCGGGTAGACGCGCACCATGAAGTATTGCTGCGCCATAGTCCAGACGTTCGACATCAGCCAGTAGATCAACACGCCCACCGGCACGGCAGCACCCGAGATCAGGTACATGAACGGCATGACGTACAGCATCAGCTTCTGCTGCTGGCCCATCATGCCCTCCAGCATGGCCGGCGGCATATTGCGCTTCATCATGTACCACTGCTGGAAGAACAGCGTCGCCATCATCAGCAGCACCATGATGATGATCAGCACTTTGGTGCCTGTCGTCGTCTCGTTCATCGGCATGAACGCCTGCGACAACTTCGCGCCGAAGAACGTCGCATTCTCGAACTGCGGCTTCAATGGCGCCATGCTGGCCAACGTGAACATGCCGCGCGTCGCCGACGTCTCGACCGCGACGCCACGGATCACCCAGAACACCGACAGCAGGACGGGCATCTGCGCCAGCATCGGCAGGCAGGACGCGTACGGGCTGACGCCGGCCTCCTGGTACAGCTTCATCGTTTCGGCGCTCTGACGCTGACGATCGCCCGGGTATTTCTTCTGGATCTCCTTCATCTTGCCTTGTAGACCAGACATTGCCCGCTGCGAGTTCAACTGCTTGGCGTACAGTGGCAATGTGGCGCCGCGGATGACGCACGTCATCAAGATCAGCGACAGGAACCACACCCAGCCCTGCGCCGAGGCGCCGGACCCGATGATCGGCGTCAGTATCCAGTGAAAAAAGATCAAGACGGACGACACGATCCAGTAGAACGGCGTCATGATCGTGTCGCCAATTTGGGCCAGAGTTGCCATCGCTATCATTGCGTCATCCTTATCCCGGCAATCCCTTGGCCGTGAGCACATTCGTCCTTGTCAGGCCACCATTCGGCAGTCTTGGCGGCCAGTTCGGAGCCCGGCACCGGGTCCACGCCACCGTGGGACCATGGGTTGCACCGCAAGATACGCCAAACAGCCAAGGCCGAACCCTTGACAGCCCCGTGCAATTCCACAGCCTCCAGCCCATAGGCAGAGCATGAAGGGTAATACTTGCACACGTCACCATAGACGGGCGACAGCGTCTTACGCCATGCCTTGATGAACCAGATGATCAGGTGTTTCATGACGTCGCACCGTTAACCTTGCGGCAGGCCGCGTCCCAGGCGCCAGCCAGATCGTCCGCCACCCGGCCAGGTTCCGTAGCCGCCGCCGGCAGCGCGCGCACCACAACGTCACAACCAGTCGTCGCCGTCGAAACCAGAGGACGAATCATCGCCCGCAAACGCCGCTTCACCCGATTGCGCACAACGGCACCACCGACAGCTTTCGAAACGACGAACCCGACCCTTGTCATGTTTCCGTCACGCAGCAATGCATGGACGACCAGGGTGGGACGCCCCGCCCGAACGCCACCGCGCACAGTGCGAGCGAAGTCGGCCGACGAGCGCAGCCGATTTGGGGCCGGCAGCACGACGCCTCAGGCTGACAACTCGGTGCGTCCCTTGCGGCGACGAGCAGCAAGAATGGCCCGGCCCGCGCGCGTGCGCATACGTGCGCGGAACCCGTGAGTCCTGGCACGACGGCGATTGCTGGGCTGATAAGTCCGCTTCACCATGATGGCGACCACCTTTTACAATCAATGTTTGACGCCACATCAGGCATGACACCTGCAGCAGCACCGAAGAACAGCCGCTGACAGCCAGCGACCCGCCCCATGCTACCGCAGGATGTCCCCTTGTCACAACACGAACAAGACGGTGGGGCACAAACATAAGCGTTCGTGCCCCACCGCCATGGACGCGTCAGAGGGTCGTCAAAAGGTCACCGCGTTGGCGCACCCCATAGGTTCTCGCGGCTTTGGATGGACAATTGCCGGTAGTCTTCCGTGGTGATCGGGTCGTCCGGGCCCAGGGTCTGGCCGGGGAAGATCGGCTTGTCGAGGTATGTGTAGGCCTCGGTGCGCAGATGGCCCAGGTTCAGGTGGGCCTTCGAGTTGGTCCGCCACGCGCGCAGGGCGTCCATGTCGAAGTGGGTGTACAGCAACCTGTCACCGGCCTCCTGCACCTCGGCCAGCACTCGTCCTTCGTAGTCGCAGGCGAGCGTCCCGCCAAAGGTGTACGGCGGGATTTCGTTCATCGTCGCGCCCTGGTTGACGTGGATGCCATAGCAGAGGTTCTCGATCGACCGGACGCGGGAGATCGCCGTCCACCAGTCCATCGGCCCGGATGCCGCGAATGGGTGCATGTATGCCGAGCAGCGGATCAGCACTTCGGCGCCATTCACCGCGATTTGGCGGCAGTTTTCGGGGAACGTCACGTCATAGCAGATCAGGACACCCAGCTTGCCGAGCGGTGTGTCCACGACGGGGAAGAGTTCCTCGTCGTACTCCTTTAGCTGCAACGGGCTGGTCGCCCCTTCGCCAGGGATCCAGGGGTTGACCTTGCGGTACTTCAGGATCACGCCCGTCGAATTGACGATGCACGCCGTGTTGAACACCTGCGCCGGGTATTTCGGATCCACCTCGAACCAGGAGCCGACACATATATGAAGGTCGTACTTCTTGGCCAGTTCGACGAAACGGTCGGTTTCGGGGCCGGGGATCTGGACGCAAACCCCAGCGTCGATGAACTCCTGATTGTCATGGAACGGGGCCCCGTGGATGGCCACTTCCGGCAACACGACCAGTTTGACCGGATTGCCGTAATCGGCTGATGCTTCAACACCCCAACTTATGAATTGAAGCGCCTTCTCAATGTTCTTGTCGACACCTGCTCTGTCGACTGCCGACTCGGTCGCCATCTGGACGCCGAGGACGCCGTACCTGCTGAGATATTCCATTTCGTACCTCCAATAGTCATTGTTGACGGATAGTTGTGCCAATCGTCGACCCCCCGGTCATCCAGTCTTGAAGGACACCTACGCGTTTGCGTATCGGAAGAGCCTAAATATCGACTATGAACGGCAGGTTACGGGCACGTCACCACTTCGAGAGCACTCAATCCGTGGGCGTTTATCCAGCGCCTGCTGGTTTGCACTAGACTCGTGCGAATCTGGAGGAGGCACTGTGGACGATGTCGTTGCTGACACTGTCGCTTTGCTGACGCCCGCTTGGGAACACGTCATGAAGAACGCCGACCCGATCGCCCGCGACTGGTTGAAGAACGCGAAACCCCTGACCATTCTGGAATCGCACGTCATGGTGGCCGTCCCCAATGAGTTCACCCGCGAACGCATTGAGACGCGGCTGCGGGCGCCCATCGAAGAGGCACTGTCGGATTACTTCACGCGGTCGATCCGGCTGGCCATCACCGTCGAACCAGATTTGGAGCTCGGCTTCAATCCGCCCGACCGTGACGACGGCGAGACGCCCGACAATATCGTCCAGTTGAACGTCGCCCCACTGCCGCCTGTCAGCGACGCCACGCCGTCCGCCCCGGCCGGCCCACTTTCACGTAGTGACGACAAACTGAACCCGAAATACACCTTCGAGAACTTCGTCATCGGCGCGTCCAACCGGTTTGCCCACGCGGCGGCCGTCGCCGTCGCCGAGGCGCCTGGTAAGGCCTACAACCCGCTGCTGATCTACGGCGGCTCGGGGCTAGGCAAGACGCACCTGCTGCACGCACTCGGCCACTACATGCTGCAGTACTACCAGGACGTCCACGTTCGTTATGTCAGCACAGAAGAGATGACGAACGACTTCATCAATGCCGTCTCCGAGAACCGCATGGTCGAGTTCCGCCGCCGCTACCGCGACGTCGACGTCCTACTGATCGACGACATCCAGTTCCTGGAATCGAAGATCGGCACACAGGAAGAGTTTTTCCACACATTCAACACGTTGCACAACGCGCAAAAACAAATCGTCATGACGTGCGACCGTCCACCCAAAGCGTTGGAAGCCCTTGAGCCGCGGCTGCGCAGCCGGTTCGAGTGGGGCCTGATCACCGACATCCAGCCGCCCGATCTGGAAACCCGTATCGCAATTTTGCGGCGAAAGCAGGTCGTCGAACACCTGGCGGTTCCGCCGGACGTCCTCGAACTCATCGCGTCCAAGATTCAAAGTAACATCCGAGAACTCGAAGGCGCCCTGATACGCGTGACCGCCTTCGCTAATCTCAACAGGCAAGTGCCAGACGTCGCGCTGGCCGAAGAGGTTCTCAAAGATCTAATCCCGGACGGAGGACAGCGCGTGATTACCACGGACGACGTGAAACAGCAGACGGCCGCCTATTTTGACATCAAAGTTGACGACCTCGAGAGTCAATCGCGCACGCACACCTTCGTGACGGCGCGTCAGATTGCCATGTATTTATGCCGCGAACTGACCGACCTATCGCTACCGAAGATCGGCCAAGAATTCGGTGGACGCGACCACACGACGGTGATGCACGCCTACCGCAAGATCAAGGATCTTATGCGGGAGCGCCGTAGTGTCTACAACCAGGTGACGGAGTTGACCAACCGTCTGCGTCAAGCCTGACAAATACAGCCCAGATAGTTATACACAACTTTTGTGCACAACATGTGGATAACTGTGGAAACCTTCTTGATAACAACATCGACATCCCGAAATTATCCACAACAAATCAGACGTCGACAATTCGTCATCAACAATCCATCCACAGCCTGTATATAACGTTGACAAGCCACAACGCCAGTTATCCAAAGTATCAACACAACCTACTAAGACGACGAAATAGATACATTAATTAAGCGTCTAAGTAACACGAACCATGGATGTTGATAAATGCGTAGTGTACGGAAGCACCACCCGGCCAACACACCAGCACAGGCCAGATCATGCAACTTCGCGCAGGATGACGTGGACCAGGGCATTATCAGGCTAAACTCGAAGGAACACCGTACGAAGGGGTGATTGTGAAGATCCGTGTTGACCATGATGTCATGGCTGAGGCCGTCGCGTGGGCGGCCCGCAACCTGCCGAACCGTCCCAGCGTGCCGATTTTGGCCGGGCTACTGATGAAGGCTGAAGCCGACCACTTGACACTGTCAAGCTTCGACTACGAAACTTCAGCTAAAGTTGCCGTCCCTTCGCAGGTTTTCGACGACGGTGAAGCCCTCGTCAGCGGCAAGCTATTAGCCGACATTGTGCGCATGTTGCCGGATCAGCCAATCACAATTGAATCCGATGAAACCAAAGCAATCCTCACATGTGGTTCGGCGAGTTTTACTTTGCAGTTGCTGCCAGTCGGTGATTACCCGTCACTACCACCGATGCCGAAGACGACCGGTCATGTGCCATCCGATCCGTTTGCACACGCCGTCGACCAAGTCGTCGTGGCTGCCGGCAAAGACGAGTTACTGCCCATCTACACAGGTGTACGCATTGAGTTGAACGATGGCGTGCTCTCGTTGCTGGCAACCGACCGCTATCGCATGGCGCTGAAAGAAATGCCCTGGAAGCCTGTCGCCAAGAAAGTGACGGGCGCTGCGATCGTTCCGGCGCGGGTGTTGCGCGAGACGGCCCGTTCAATGGCTGCCGGCGGCGATATTGCGCTCAGTTTAGCGGCAGAAGAGACGGGTGATTCACTGATTGGTTTCGATGCCGAAGGCCGCGAGTTGACGACCCGGCTTCTTGACGGCGAGTTCCCGAAGTTTCGTCATCTGCTGGATGTCCAGGCGAATGTGTCGGTGCGCGTCAAGACAGATGACATTGTGGCGGCGACCCGTCGCGTCAAGTTGGTCGCCGAGCGCAACACCCCAGTGCGCATGAACATCTCGGAAGAGGCTATCTCTCTTGACGCGGCCACCGGCGATCAGGCTCATGCCTCCGAAACCATCGAGGCCGTCGTCATCAATCAGACAGACGGCGCGATGCCGCTGACGGCCGCCGGTTTCAACCCGCACTACCTTGAGGACGCCTTGACCGCCCTTTCAGCTCCGTACGTGTTGTTCTCGTTTACCGGCCCCGGCCAGCCGTGTCTGTTGCAAGGTCTGCAAGACTTGGACGCCGACCCCGACGCCGACTACAAGCACGTCATAATGCTGATGCGCCTGCCCGGTTAATGGTCGACAGCCAAACCCCGTCATCCTGCGCGGAGTCGCAGGATCTGGCCAAACCTTATGTTGGCGTGGTCGGTGGTGGGTGTAGTGAGTTCGGGGGTCCCCCGGCTTGGTCTACGTCGGCCCTAATACGCTTTCACGCCGGAGGATGTTGCTACGCAAACACCAACTGTGGGTTCAGCATTATCCGGGCTTCGCCCGGCTCCAAAGGG
>Ga0123357_10010450_pt1 | contig 11814 bp, 13 predicted proteins | sample TergutEmb28metaG_FD_89873 | JGI IMG/M metagenome (GOLD analysis project Ga0123357, IMG submission 89873) | Embiratermes neotenicus P4 segment gut microbial communities from Petit-Saut dam, French Guiana - Emb289 P4 | ecosystem: Host-associated > Arthropoda: Insects > Digestive system > Gut ...
ATCATGAGATTTCTGAGACCAAAAAGCATAATCGGGAATAAAGTTTAAATTAAAGAAAAAAAAAAAAAAAAAAAGAAAAAAAGAAGCAAAATGGACTAAAACAAATCAACGTTTATCACCTTCACCAAATAAGGTGTTACCCCCTTTCAACATCCACACAAGAACCTTGTGCTCAGCAGTTAAAATCACTGTATCCTATTTCTGCTACATAAATTTAATGTCACTCTCAATCTAAATACTGTCTAAATACATCCCAGAAAACTTTAATTTCATTCTTCAGTAATTAGTAGATTTATGAACAATTATTTGTAGTGTAAAATGTGAAAGTGAGAGGATATCAGTTCCTGGAAATTGTACTGCAAATTTATGGTCCATATTTATCACTATTTGTACGGAGGACATTCTCCCCACGCCCTTGCAGATTAATGTCTATTCCCATAGTACTAACCTGTAGTCAAAATCTTTATCCTTTCCTTCCAAGAAGCTCCAATACATGTCATTAACAAATTGTTCCCTCAGAAAATTCTTCTCTTTCCCAGATAATCGTTTTCTGCTTTTTGTTGAAGACAAATAACTTCCATTTGCTTTTTCCTGATCCTCCTTTTCATCTACCACCCCCTCCTCATTCTCCTCATCCTCCACTTCCTCTTCCTCTTCCTCTTCATCTTCATCTTCATCTTCATCTTCATCTTCATCTTCATCACTTGAGTCCATCTTGTCTACTGCCTCGTCTTCATCATTCTTCTGTTGTTGCATTAAAGCAAGCATATCACTTTGTTCCATTTGTGCCAACATCCAGCTCACCAAAGAACTGTAGGAGAAAGAGTCAAATAACATTTTAACGGTACTTCCAGCTGAATACAATCTTTCAGAAACAGTCAAATAACATGTTAATGGTATCTCCAGCTGAATACAATCTTTCAGAAACAGTCAAATAACATGTTAATGGTTATCTCCAGCCAAATACAATCTTTCAGAAACAGTCAAATAACATGTTAATGGTATCTCCAGCTGAATACAATCTTTCAGAAACAGTCAAGTAACTTGTTAATGGTTATCTCCAGCTGAATACAATATTTCAGAAACAGTCAAATAACATGTTAATGGTATCTCCAGCTGAATACAATCTTTCAGAAACAGTCAAATAACATGTTAATGGTATCTCCAGCTGAATACAATCTTTCAGAAACAGTCAAATAACATGTTAATGGTATCTCCAACTGAATACGAACTTGCAGAAACAAAACATACACACAGTCAAACACCCACATAGTGCCACTGTTTGATGACTACAATTTTTGGCCGTATAGTGAAGATGGTAGTACATCAAAATATTATACATATAACAGGGAAGTACTGTTCACAGATTTTCATGGGCAGTAAGTGAGGGTGGTAGTGTATTGCACTTTGACTGTATAGAACCTAGTATGAATAAAAAAGAAATAACAAGAACTTCTGAGCAGAACTCATGAAGCCTAGTTCGTTGTTCCATCAACTTGTAGTCTAACAGATCTGTTACTCTGTGATTACTATTAGTTTATTTTACTTTTGTAAAGAAGTTATTTTTAACCACTGATACTGCATAATTACATTTGTCAGATATAAAGCAGAGTTTCACTGTCATTATGTTGATAATTACTAATGTACAATCAGTATTTCTTACAAATTGTCTACGTACATGTATATCTCCGTATCAAATTTCATACACCCAGCCCCAGTGGTTATTACTTATTACCATAAGACCAAAAGCTATAGAAAAATTCCTCCCTCCCCCTCACACCAAAAATTAACACACATAAGCTTACATCAAAAGTGCCATATTGCCATTCATCACATTAGGACCCTAAACTAAGTGGCACTACTGTGGCATCCACTTCACAAGTTAAAGGCCATATCATGGCTCAGGCAGTCCGTTGCCAGCACCATGGAGACCTCGGCTAATCCCAGACCAGTTCATGTGGGATTTATAATGGGAAAAGTGGCACTGGGACAGGATTTTCTCCAAGTACTTCCGTTTTAGCCTACCAGGACCATACTTATAATTCCATCAGAGTGGCAGGAAAGCATCCAGTCTCTACAGGTACTGTGATGATGGGGACAGTATGTTCTGCTGATACTCACCTACAAGACTTCATGGGGCCATAACCCAGGTGACAACAATACACAAATATTTTTCTGGTAAAGCACAGCACAATACTTTACACACATCTTATTTGCATAAAACAGGGCTAAAAAGAAAAAAAAAAAAAATGTGAAGAAACAAAGGAATTATTTACTGTAAACTAAGAACTATACAGTTAAGACGTAACTATGTCGGTGGACTTCTCAAAAAATTTAACAATTCCCTCTTTGTATATCTAGATTGTCCCTGGGGCCCACAAAGCGGTACTATGGACTCTTCCCCAACAGTAAAGCTGCCCAACCACTCACCTCCGTCCAGTGCCAAGGCTTAGAATGCTCGGAGTTGTACTTCTATTCCTCCATAAACCTTCACAGTGTACAATGTGAAGGTACAGTATTACTTTTTGTCAGAATTTTAAAAATATTTACCTTGTTGTGGGCAGGTACTGAATCCTTTTGTCTAGAAAATTAGCACAGTATATTAATTCTTATTAAGTAAAGTGAGCAGAAAAACTTGATACTTCTTAACTGCTGGAGATCAGTATGTTTTTACGCATTCCTGTACTATATGCTATGTGAATGTTACACATCTTGTATTATACTTCATAATTCATAACATTTGTTAATAACCGTTACCAGCCATCAGGCCTGTCTGCAACCTTTCTCTCTTCACGCTCCTTTTGTGTGAGATACTGCCCAATCAACTGCTGATACAAGAGTGGATTCCTCTGCCTCATCTCCTTGTCACTGAAGTAAATTCCCTCTTTCACCAGCTTTTTCATTGCTTCAAAGCGCCGATTTCTGACATCAACCTAGATATACATGATTAAGGCTCAAATATTTGCCAGGATAGCTTACTCAATAAAACAGTTAGACAGTGGATGACTATGGTTCAAACGTTGGTTAAATGGGAATTTTATATCTTGCTTTGACATTCTGGGGATGAAGTGACCAAAATGTGTGGTTGACCACTCACTTCTATCTAGAGCCAAGCTTACAAATGCATGGTGCTATACTTCACTCCTCTATGCATCTTCAGCACATTTCTACCTTTTACAGATACTGATTTGAATATGAGAACTTGACTTTTCTTACACACTGTGGAATTTATGATGGTTAACTGTGGCTAACCATGTTGCTAATCACCAACAGGTGGACAGAGTCCTATTACAATTTTGTTACATCCACTGTATAGATAAATTTAAAATTCACCTACACATGTTGAAAATTTGTGCATTTTCTCAATGAACATAATTAAAATATCCACTTTGATTAAAACATGTGAACATATGGTCTTCAGGTTGAAAAGAATGACTTTTTACTGCATATGGTATTTAAGTAACCTCTGTCTTACCGAATTTTTTATAAACAGATCAGCTTTTGGGACCAACATACAGCAAGGTACATAAGATGTACTTTATTAAATGCTATTCAAGTGTCTTACCTCATTTGTACCTTTGCAGTGAAACCGATGCAACTGATTCAAATGAAAACTAATTTCATAATTTTCAGGCACTGCATTTAATTCGGTAAAATATTCAAGATGCTGTGCCTGTAAGAACTTCCCAAATCTTGCCAAAAATTGGCCTGGACTGTGTTTCAAAATATCGTCCGCAATCTGCCGCTTTTGTTCAAAACTCAATTCCGGTTCTCCGCGTTGCTGGTCTTTAAAATGTGCTACTTCGCTCCTGGCTAAGTGATCTAACATTGCGTTCTGAAGTGAGGTTATGGAATGGGGATCTTCTTCCATGGGAGATGATGAACTCTTTCTTTCTTTTTCCTCCCTAATCTCGGTTGCATGGAGAATGGTTTCTGGTGCAGGAGCACATTGAACGTTATCTTTTTCACATTCCATGACTTTAGAACTGTTGAACCAATAAACCTGTAATCGTTTCGTAACATTAAAAAAAAAACCATAACCAAAATACCAGGAATAGACCTGTAATTCTTAAATTTAAAATGCCTAACAGACACTGTTAAACTTGTACGTACACAGAAAATCATATATGATTAGTCCTCTGTGTATTTTCATTGTACACAATTTAATACAAAACATATGTAAGACATGTTATGATATATACCATACTTCAAACCTCGACGCCATATGTCAAACTGTGTATACTGTTCATAACAAACGAGTAACGAAATGTTACAACGTGTGTCCAATCTGTGCTGTAAAAAGAGAGAGAAGTTCGCATGCAGGTGGAGAACGTGTGGTGCTGTGGTATGATAATGTAATCGGAATTAATGATATTAACACAGCCACATAAACAGATGTAAATGAACTTGTGTTTGCCATATTTCTTGACTGTGAGCACAGAATAAAGGAGTGACATGTGTGATGTCAGTCAGCATACTTTCATAAATTGCTGTTTGTGGTTGACAAACAGCAGATGACGTATCGCCGTGCAGATTGATAAAAACAAAGATCTCATAAGTGGCAGTGAAATCATCTTGATTAAAAGCCAGCATTATTTCATTGGAAGGTATTGCCATTATTAACGTACCCTTAACAGTTATTTCATAGGACACATATTTGAGCTGTTACGACTTGTAGCCTATGAGTATGTGTGATTCATGTTCGTAACGCTTGACCAGCACAAATAGAATCTATTACGGAAAACCACGCCATGAAGGCATAAAGGGGTGCGGTTCATTTTATTCTTGACCTTGGCACTAGATGAAGCTGAGCTGTGAACTTAACGCCCCGACCATTGAATAGGAGCGTGGTTGGACCTCAGAGTTGATTGGACTGAGTAGAAGGGAAAAATCTCTTTCCCCTGCTGCGATTCGAACCCCGGATGGGCCAGTCCATAGCCTAGTCGCTACACCAACAACATTATCCTGGGCTTCAGCATAAGTTATAGTATTTCACAGAAGTATGATGCTGGTATTGACCCTATTGTCAGCAGTGAAACTCATAAATTTCAAGGACTTTCTAGCACTAATTTCTTGTACATTGATATGCAAATATCTGCTTGTGACTTAGAAATGCCTTTGTGTTTGTCATGTGTCAGGTTGGCCTACGTAACTCTGTGTAAGTTACCCATATAATTTTTTAAGAATTACTTTGACTATGTAAGTTAGAAGAGTGAAAAGGAACTGTTGGACTGATGGTAAGATAAGAGATAATACTGTACACGTGACTGAGCACTGTCATAAAGGTAGGGATAGTGGAGGCCTTTATGTTGTTCACTTCATTCTGGTTGTCTTTAATCCCAGGGGAAGAGGTTCCAATATGCAAGTACAAGATTGGTTAAATCCCAGAGGTGTGTTGGTAAATCAATGCTGTAGTATTCCTGCAGGGCAACTAACCTCAGCTGGGTTTCATTTGGTGCATACATATATATTTTCCTCCCATTTTATAAACTGTGTGTGGAGTATGTGTAAAGTGTGCATTATTTTGTGCCATATTTTTAGTGAATGTTGTGGTTGGGTGGTTTGTACACCATATTTGTGAGGTCCTTGATTCAGATGTAAATGTGGAGACAAACTATACTCACTGAGGCTGTTTGTAGATTTCCTCAGTCTCTCCATGCAAGCACTACAGTAATGTGTTAAATGACTGTTTTACCTCTTCTTTATTTCCGGTTCTTGTTGCATACATTCCTCATAGTACTTGATATGACATAATCTAAGTAGTTGAAAACTGTTAAAGAAACAAATGAATGGGATTTTAATTGTAGGATTTTTGCTAGACAGACTTTTCCAGCTGTGTTTATACATACATTTTGGATTGTTTCAGGGTAATTTTAACTAAATATGGCTGCTTCCAGTGATAGCTGGCTTCAATGGAAGTGGGCAGACATGTGTGGTCCCGGTGGATTGACATTATGGTCTGCAAAGAGCCATGATATTGGAATCTGTTTTCAAGAACTGTGCCTTCAGGTGCCTGTATTTATTTTGATGGCAACAGTTTCTGCGTATTACTGTGGCCGACATACGCATTGGGTTGTTCGTAGCCGGATACAATTACAGATCCTAGGATTGCGAGCTGTAGTAGCTGCTATTATGGCTCTTGCTGCCACCATAAAAATCTGTACAGTGATACAATTAAGTCCAGGTTCTTTGCAGGCAGTGGATTATCTTTTGGCTGCTGTCAAAGGAGTGACTTGGCTTGTACATATTGGATTCATCCTGGCATTGAGACACCGTTTAGGAGTGTCATTGCGAGGACCATTTGCTATATGTGTGCTATGGACCTTAAGTTTTGCTCTTTCTGCAGTTTCCTTACGTTCCCATGTATTGGTGTACCACAATAATCCTTTGCCTGAATATTCCAAATTTTTGTGCATTTCCTATGGCTTCAGCATTGCAGAATTCATTCTCCAGTGTCTTTATTTGGTCACCTTATTTCCGAGTGAGAGATCGTGTGATGTTGGCACATATGAAGGATTTGACCAACACTTGCACAGTTCTGAGAACCAGAGTTTACTTGGTAAGTTACAATATTGTATTACTATTTGCATCCATACTATTATGTTCCAGGAAGATATAATTATGACACACTAACCTTCATAATACAGCTTTGTGTAAGGAGGTTTTGTTATTTGCCCAGTGTGTTTTACTCAGCCATATCATGTTCATAGGCACCATGTTGTAGCCAAGAATTAAAGGCTGAATTGTAAATAACTGTAATAAAAACTTTTTTCGTAAGGATGATTAAAATATAGCTGATAGATATTAACAATGAAATTAGGGAAACATGTCTTAAAATATGCTGTGATTAAATTCATAGACAGTTCTTGTAAAACTTTGTTATATCATGGTAAACAAAATTATGAGATGGTTGTTACGTGCTATAAATTTGAAATTTGCTTTAGAACGTTTGGTGGGTTTTTGCAGATTTGTAGACTGTGCATTGTGACACAGTTTACAAGTTTTCAGGCTTTCTTAGCAGGTGTTGCTCAGGTGATAGGCTTATGTGTTATGACACAGCATAGGATGAGTTTTTTTTTCAGACATTTTAGGGGAATGTCATGCTTCCATCTTCAGCACCAAGCCAATTTCTGTTGAGTCAGTATAAGGTCAATCCATTCCTCTGATTGGCCACATTTCTTGCGTTATTCCTGTATAATTGACACACTTCCTGCTCCCAATCAGTTCAACATTCTGCTGGACCAAACTTAGTAACCCTGAAGATGGAAACAGCACATTCCTCCAGAATGTGTGAACAAACTTAACATCTCACTCTGTGTAGCATAATTACCCAGAAGAGCATGATTTGAGACACAGTTTGCAACATCTCAATACAGAGTGCACTGTGCTGAAAATCTACTCATAAAACCAGGCACTGGAATATATTCACAACAGGTGCATAAAATCTTGTCCTGCATTTTTCATCCTGTCATGGGTGCTACCGTTATGTAGTCTTCACGGTGGTTTTAATAGTGCTTTTGAAGCTGTGATGCACACAACGGACCATTTCAGAAGCACTACTTTAACCACTGTGAAGAATGCCTGATGCTGGCACCAATGGAGTGACGAAACCTGTTGGAGGAGATTTTGTACATCTGTTGTGTATATATTCCAGTGCATACTTGTATAAGACTGGTTCTGTGAGTTGCGTTTGCAACATCACAAAGACCCATACTGAAGATTCTCTATTATCATCATTCATCATCATACTTGTCATTATTATCATCATCATCATCTAACAGTGTGTAACTGTATTCTAGGATCACCAAGACTGGGTACGTATAGTCGTTTCAGAGAGGAGAGAGATCCTATGTATCTTGGCACTGCGAAGGAAAATGCTCCAGTCTTTTCAAAACTCCTGTTCCATTGGGTTACACCTCTTATGAAGAAAGGTGCTGAGAAGAAACTGGGAAATTCTGAAGACTTGTATGACCTTCCAATCAAACTGACTCCTGCATATTTGTGTTCTCAACTTGAGATGGCAATGACTTTACCTTCAGCAACTAAGGAGCCTTACACTGATACAGGTTAGTGTGTTTAGTTTACAGATATTCTTCTGATAGCACGCTGCCCTTAGTCCATAAGAATTAGACAAGAAAATGCATGAGACTCATAACATTTTTGAATTTACGTTTTATAGTAGTCACCAGCTTCTCCTTATAGTATGTGTTGGAGAAATTGATTTTGAGGTGCTATTAGGTCAGTATATTAATAATGCTTCAGGCTTGTGTTTAGGAGGTACCTGATTTGAGTGTTGGATATGTTATCGGCTATTTTGAATGAACTTTTTGTTTTTGCACATTTTATCTTCATTATTGCAGGTGCAGCTGCTAATGTAATTGATGCACCACATAGAGAGCTAGAGATACCAGGTGTAATCTGTAGGGGAACAGAGTCACAGAAACCAGTTTCACTTCTTCGAGCTCTGCACACTTGCTTTGGATTTCAGTTCTACAGTATTGGTATACTGAAGCTTTTATCAGATGGTGCAGGTTTCATGGGACCCCTTCTCCTCAATAAGTTAGTGACGTTTATTGAGACAAAATCAGAGTCAGTGAATGAAGGCTATTTGTACGCTGCTGGTCTCTTTGCTGTTACTTTAATAGGTGGGTTCCTAGGTGAATACTGCTGTTAAATGCAAGATTGACAGATGTTTGATTTTAAAATGTGAAACCACTGCTTGTTCTTTGGAAACAAAGTGTAGAAATATAACCCAGGAATTCAATGCTGCTAACATCAGAACCCACTATTTGACAAAAGTGTGAACCACTTATATATTGACACTTTCATGGACTGGTTCACTGTCCTTACATCTCAGTCTGGTATCCAGGATATCGTAAGCTACACAGTGACTAGGCTGTGGGCTGGCTGTCCAAGGAATCATGCATTGATTCCTGCCAGGAGCTAGACATTTTTTTCTTCTTCAAACTGTCCAGACTAATTCTAGGGCCCCTACAGCTTCCAATTCTGTTATTTCTTGGGGTCTGTGCAAGGGGTCAAGTGGCCACTGCATGAGGCTGAGCACTCACCATCATCTAATTTCAAGGTGAAGCATGAGTGGATTTACACCTCATTCATCCAAGTGGCTGCTTGCTGGAAGCTTTTTCATCAAATTTGTTTTATTTCCTCCATGGTGGGTGACCATAGGTAGGTTTGTAAACAGATGTGGTTACAATAGTGTATGCAGATAACTAAGTTAACTTAGTAGAATCTGTCAGGCGCAGGACAGACCTTGCTAGAACAATGGGACATAGCTGCTAGTGCTAAGAACATGGATGAAGCACAAATTGACAGAGAATCAATGAAATTTCACCTCTGTTGACACTTTACACATGTCTGTTAGGTATTGCAGTTTTTGCCAGATCCACCTGGATTGGAAGAGGAAATTCTGAACTTTGACCACCTCAATCTTGTGGTCTTACTGCACAAAACTTTTACCACTTTCATTGTTTGAAATGTGTTATGTTGAATTTGGAAATCTATTAATACCAGTCATTTTAAATGAAAATTTTCTCATACAGGTGTGGAATGTGACTGTAATGGCGATGAGATAAGTGCAGAGCAACATGATATCCCTCAACAGAACCTCCACATTTTAACTTTGTGCATGCTTCATTCATGTTTCAAGCAGTAGTTTTTACAAAACAGCAAGGTGTTAAAGTCACATCATAACTTACAGACCTACAGGCCTGTACATTAAGTGTAGTATGAAAAATTACTGGATTAGTGTAACTGTTACTGAATAACTTTTTCATTTGTTTGTAATGTCGTATGGTGTTTGTTTCATTCAATCTAGTGGCACTGTGTAATGCTCATTTCAACTTCCTTATGCAAGAAGTGGGCCTCAAGATACGAGGAGCACTGGTGACAACGATATACCGGAGAACTCTTACTGTCAGCAGCATTGAACTATCCAAATTCAGGTTAGTTATAACAGAACGTGTACACATTGTCCTTGTACCTTATCCTTGATATGATCATGTGTTGAGGGTTACCTATAATTTTATATGAGATGACCTCTTGCAATGATGTTCAGTTTTCAAGAAAATGCCTGTGCAGGAAATGTTTAATTTTGTGTGTGTTCATAAGTGAATACCCTGCTTTTAGGTGATAAAGTAGGATATTTGACTAAATACAATATGAGGGTGTCTTGAGAAGTTTTGTGTATTAGTACATGCTGCATATGTAACAGATTGATAGAAACACTATGAGTTACGTGTAACATATTTGAATTTGGCCATTATTAACATAATCAACAGTGTGGTCAAAGTAATTTTCCTTGGTGGGACAGACACTTATTCATAGTGCTGTAATTGTACACCAATGGCATAACGATGCTGTAATGGTCACATTGATTTTACCAGCAAATTCGTACCGATGTAACCGTAGTGGCTTCTTCATGCCAGCAAACAAAAAGTTGCATGAGGACAGATCCTGGCAGCACCTTCCACCTGCAAGCCTGCAACAAGCCTTGTGCTGCCCAGTGGTGATCAGACATTGCAATGTCTTTGTGACACGTGACAGGCACTTAGCATATTGACAATTCAGCTACAGTTCAAACAAATGCAGCCATGGTGTATCTATGTTCAGGTTGCAGTTGTGAAAGTTGTTCCTATCCTTAGTCAGCACTGTAAAAGGGTGACAGATGGCAGCATTATTATTAGTGACAGTTTCCACAGATCTTCTTTGTGTCCATGTTTTCATTAAGAATGTGAAACAGATGGATGATATTCCTGTTCTGCTTTACTATCAGTCTTTATTTAATGTTGCGGTTACATCCCTGAAGATTGCAGTGAAGTGTGAAACAGTGTAGAACTGAACATTTTTTACCATGAGTGTTAATTTAGGTACTCAAAAGTCTGATTGTGGGGTGTCCCTCCAGGTGCCAGCAAAAACAATGTTAATCTGAGTCTGGAAACCTTTGACGCCTAACGACCACTGTAGTCGTCGTACCACACCGCTAACCTCTAAATGTTGCATTTTATATATTTATTCAACAAATACAGGTACTGAATATTTTAAACATGGTATAATACTCTCCATTTTTTTTCTCTTCAAAATGCAGTTTGTTTCATAATTCTAACATATTTGGTTCTGGTTTTATTCACATTTTATATACAGAGTCTGCTAAAATTTAAAAAAATAATTCTGGCTCCAAAAGGTTAATGTTGTCTGTGGTCACTAAAATGTGTCAGCATTAAAGCAAAGCAGTGTTGTTTGGGACAACATTAAATGAGAAATGCCTGTATTGCTGTGCATGAAATACTGTGTGTGCATTGAAGGACTACATGCCCTCTATCCGCCCCCCCCCTCTCCATCTCTTTCCACATGGCCTGCAGCAGTGGCAGTTGGTATGTCACTGCAGGAGGATGTCTGCTTTATCTTGTAATTCACTTACCTTCAGACTTTTATATGATGGGGTTTGTGGATACCTAAGCTCTCCTTTGACAGGATATGACATTTGTGGCATTTTTCTCGGCAGCACATGGAACTTTAAATCATTTTCCTCTCATCTGTATGCATGCCATTAATGATATTTCTTTCTCATCGCTCATTATCCAGGTACACATGACCACTGCTGGGCAGAGTTCATACAGGTCACACCTAATGGGGTAGTCACACGCAAACCGTTACACACTAGTACTGCAATACATTCAACTACTTACGTGGTCTGTTAGAAAAGTATCCGACCTTTGGCCGGGAAAAAGAAACTGGCTTACTTGGAGCGTTGGACACCTAATCACCCTCAAAGTAGTTCCCTTGGGACTCCACACA
>Ga0123357_10010451_pt1 | contig 11812 bp, 9 predicted proteins | sample TergutEmb28metaG_FD_89873 | JGI IMG/M metagenome (GOLD analysis project Ga0123357, IMG submission 89873) | Embiratermes neotenicus P4 segment gut microbial communities from Petit-Saut dam, French Guiana - Emb289 P4 | ecosystem: Host-associated > Arthropoda: Insects > Digestive system > Gut ...
AATGTGAATAAAACAAGAACCAAATATGTTAGAATTATGAAACAAACTGCATTTTGAAGAGAAAACAACGGAGAGTATATACAGTGTTTAAAATACTCAGTACCTATATTTTTTAAATAAATACATAAAATGTAACGTTTAGAGGTTAGCGGTGCGGTACGACCACTATAGTGGTCATTAGGCGTCAAAGGGTTAAATTACTTACAGTCGTAGGATTGGAATATAATTGGGCGAATCTTGTGGCCTTATCAACTGTGTTGATAAATGAATTAATTCTGCTAGACCGAAAATTATTTTTCAGTATCCAGCTGCAAACAGGCTACAAGTTACCATTTTGCTCAATGAATAATGTGACACAGTTAACATACGTCCCTCAAACGTTCAAGGCTGAAAGAAAGCTGCAATCGTTCTCTTGCAGCCTGTGAAAGAAATTATGTAGCTAATTCCCCAACTCGTCACTCAGAGCGCAACTTTTGATCTGCCGACAGGGTAGTTAAATTGCAAATTAAAGAAATAAAATTTCTTGTGTGTCCTCTAATTCCATTGAAAGTAATTTGTGTGTTGACTTTATATTTGGTATATTTCAAAGGCCCTAAAATAGTTTCAAACTGTCGTCGTGGGCCTCCAGTTATAATAGAGTTACTGTATGTTACTGAGCAATTCATGTTAGGTGAAACTTGGAAACTGGTCTTGGTGTACAGCAAATGAGAACCTATGGATTAATTCTGGCAAAGTTGTACTTTTTACAAAAATAACATTTTAGTACTTCACTTTATGTCAAAATCTTTCCAGTGTTTATGGACTCTATTGTGAAACCGGAAAGTCAGCTGCCGTTATTCTCAAAATATTAATCTTGGTATGATTTGTGAAGAATCATCCTTGCGCATCCTTCCTGCATTGATCTGAATTTTGATTGTCTTAACAAAACATTTGGTACCCTTGCGATTGGGATGTGATTAATTATCTATTTGGCTATTAATAGGCAGCACGTTATTTTATGACAAACTTGTTTGTTCGTATTTGCAAAAAGTGACTGATGAAGTAAAGATCGCTTTGGAGAATTGTGTGAGTGTACGGAAAGATGGTGAACTATGCATTGGTAGGAAGTGTGGAGTTGAATTTCTTTGCGAATAATGAATTCAACCTATCTAATTGCATTACGGAGAGTATGAAAAGAAAGTTTTAATTTCGGCCCTACAACGAAGTCGAAGGCGATTCCGTTCTCCGTCTTTCTCTGATCACACCCGACCATTAACCTGAGGATAAAGTGGGCGTTCAGCTGATGAACAGAACATGTAGTGCTTAGGGAAATGAATTACGTAGGAAATGTGGGCAATTTATAGGCATTGTTCTTGGTGTCTGTTACCGGTTTAAATAACGTCTAAACTGTGGTTAACTGTGCGCTGCGGGAGAATGGAATTTTATATCTCGTTCTCGGCTAAGTGCCTCACAGAAGCTGATATTTGCTGTCTTACTCTATCGTAATTTCTTGCACACGTAAAATAAATGATATGTTTTTCATGACTTATTCTTTTGCTTAAGTACATAGTTACATACATGCATACATACATTCATTGTGGTCACATTTGACACCGGAACAAACTTTCCTGCTGTCAGATGGAACCCCTTGTTAGCTGTAGCGATGATGAACATCAGACATCGCTGAAATGGGATAGGAGCTCCCACCCAGTTGCACCCGAATGCTGCATCTCTCACACTCTCCGCCTGAAATATTTTAAACTTAATGTATGAAGTCTCTTTGAGCTGTGCAGCTGTACAGTCACTGTACCTGCTTCCTGGCAAGCTAAAGCGTAGGATATGGTAAATTGTTTAAAAATAAATTTTAGTTTTTGGCCAAGAGTTTCGCAAGCTTAATAAAAAAACAAACTCGTGATTAACTACAAAATTTCAAATTAATTTAAATATCTTGGATGATTAACACCTAGTAAGTAAAACGCCAGGCCGTTCCCAGTGGCCGCGCGGTCTAAGGCGTAGGTTTGCGGCTGCTCGCCTGCTCAGATCGTGGGTTCGAATCCCACTGGGGACATGGGTGTTTGTCTGTTGTGAGTGTTGTGTGTTGTCAGGCAGAGGTCCCTGCGACGAGCTGATCACTCTTCCAGAGGTGTCCTACCGACTATCATGCATCGTTGTGTGATCTAGAAACCTTAATAATGAGGTGGCCATAGCCAGCGTTGGGCCGCAACGCTACAGGGGGAAAAATGGTCACATACTTTAAAACCCCGTTTCAAATTTTTCCGAAAAGAACCAATGTGGAATGTCGAGTAGGGCAGAAAAACACTCAATGCTGAATTTGCGCCATTATTTCTCAGTTTATTTGAAGCTCAGTACACATAATGAATATAATGTCCTAACAAGGGCAACAACATCAATAATAATATGTCTTTCCTTACGTGTTTTGTCAGCTGAGTTCCACACCAGCAGATCAGAAGCACGTCACCAGCGTAGGTTACGTAGATTAGCACTGCTTGACTCATATCTGTATAATCTCCCCAGTTCTGTAAAATATTTGTAATATTAAAACACATAAAGTTATGAATTTAAAAAGCAAACTTATACAAAATATAGTATATTAGAAATAATGGCGTTATGCATATTTATAGGAATTTGTATGTGAGTTGAAGCGCTTTCGCAAATTTGCGAATAAAGAATATTTGATTCGTAATGTTTGTGTGTCCATCTGTCCGTTCGTCTGCGTGGAACAATTCGGCTCCACTGACAATATTTTCAGTACTTACTAGTATTTTTACAAATCTGTTGAGAAAATTTAATTTTAATTAAAATGTGACATTAATAACAGGTGCTGTTTATGAAGACATCTGTACGTTTGTGTCACTATGTCGCTCAGTTGTCTTACTATAAATATTTCGCACAAACTTGCAGTGAAAACCAATACACGCATTTTATTTCCAGAAACGTTCCCGACATGTTGTCTTTATGAGATAATGTGGAAATATGTCACTTCCAGTCAATTCACAGATGTCATTGGTCAGATAATAAAATAAATTCGGAAATTGTGTTTATTTATTAAAGTAATGGACCTAATTAATCTCTATTTCTTCGAAAAGTTTTTTCAAATCTATCACATAGCGGGACTTCCATTCCTTATTCTTTTCAAACTATGCTGAGATAAATGTTAATAACAATAAACAGAGTGGCTGCATGCAAAAACGTAGTTTTGTATTTGTTTGGTAAAATTACTATATTTCTTACTTCCTGCGTTGTCTTTCTCCAGTACCAATGTATTTGAATTTTGTATCTGTGAAGATGTACGGTTAAACAGACACGTGATCACAAATCATGTGAACTGTACGAAACTACCCGCAGTATGACTGTCCGGCGAACGGAATTTTGAACTGTGCCAAAGTGCTTGACACTTGAAAGAAGGAGTTTTGATGTACTTTTAGAATAACTGCACATTTCTGTGTAAGTAATTGCAAATGAAAACTAGAATGGTGTTTAAGGTGATGAGGTACTTCAAATTTAGAAAAGTCTTAATATTTGATAAGTTATAGTCCTAAATATCTACAAAATATTATTTAAATTGTGTGCTTCCAAATGTAACCGGCTGACAGACTGACAGCTGCAAAGTATGACTGCAACACATTGTGACAGTCACATATTGTGACAAATACACAATGTGATTGTTACACTGCGTGACAGCTACATAGTGTGACAGCTTTATAGTGTGCAGGTACACAGTTACACAGTGTGACAGTTAAACAGTGTCACAAATACACCGTGTTTATGTTACACTGTGTGACAGCTATATACTGTGACAGCTACATAGAGTGTATGCTATATAGTGTGATAGCAACACACTGTGACAGCTACATAGTGTGACTGCAAAACAGTGTGACAGGTACATATTGTGACTGCTAAATAGAACAATTCTTACATACTGTGACAGTCATACATTTTGACAGCTACACGGTGTGAGTATTATATAATGTGACAGCTACACTGTGAGAATTTTGTACAATTTTACAGCTACATAGTGTAACTGTTACACAATGCTAGAGCTACAAAGTGTTACAGCAGCACAATATGAGAGCTACACAGAGTGACAGCTACAAAATATTATTCCTACACAATATTAGATCTACACAATATTACAGCTACACATTATGACAGCTACACAGTGCGACAGCTACTCATTGTGAAACTTACACATTGTGACTACTAAGCAGTGTGACAGCTACACAGTGTGACATCCACGCAATGTTACAGCTGCACCGTGTGACATCTACTGAGTGTGACAGGTACACAGTGTGACAGCTACACATTGTGAAAGCTCCACAGTGTGACTGCTACACAGTGTGACTGCTACACAGTGTGACATCCACGCAATGTTACAGCTGCACCGTGTGATATCTACTGAGTGTGACAGGTACACAGTGTGACAGCTACACATTGTGAAAGCTCCACAGTGTGACTGCTACACAGTGTGACTGCTACACAGTGTGACAGCTACACAGTGTGATATCTGCACAATGTGAGAGTCACACAATATGACAACTACGCAGTGTGACATCTGCACAATGTGACAGCCACACAATGTGACAGCTACACAGTGTGACACCTGAACAGTGTGACATCTGCACAATGTGACAGCTACACAGTGTGACACCTGCACAGTGTGACATCTGCACAATGTGACAGCTACACATTGTGACACCTGCAGAGTGTGACATTTGCACAATGTGACAGCTACAAAGTGTGACGCCTGTACAGTGTGACTACCACTCAGTTCCTCATAAACAATCTGTAGATTGCTTAATAATTTGACTCTCTTAATGCAATGTATTGGAATATCGTAATTTTTTAAGTCTACCGAACAATTTAAGCAAGTTATCGTCTAATAAATCTAGGCGGCAATAAAACCAGACCTTTTTTAAGTCCATGGTTCCGTGCATCATAAGTCTATTTTAATAAAAATCCAACTAGATCCAACAGTAAGCAATCTGATTTATTTTACTGCAAAATCACTCTACATGTTTCGGGTGCCCACTGCACCCATCATCAGGAGTACTAAAAACTGTAACCGCAGCCTTCAGTACAGGTACTACTGTGAAATACAAGGATTAACTGGAATAAACAAACAACATTTGTGTGTTAGCTTGTTAACTTCTGATAGTAATGGGTAGTGATACAGTAACATATTTACAAAATTTTAAGGTATGAAATAACTTAGAATTAGAAGTTAAAAATTCTTTGGATAATAAAATAGAAACGGCTAAAAGCGTAATAGGAATATGGAATGGATGAAGTTAGTTAACAAAGTACTCACATATCGGTACAACTACTTCCCTCCAACGTGGCAAGGTTGGAAATTGGTCTGTGCGGATCATGTGGTAAGTATTGAACGGTAAAATAAAATAAATAAATAAATAAGGTAACATAAATCAGACTGCATACTGTTGCATCTAGTTGGATTTCTATTAATATAAACCCAGACCTGTTTGTCAAACAACTTTTCACTTACGTCTCCTTACACTGAATTATACATTTCTTATATTTTGCCGCTTATTATTTGTTACTCTCATTTGGTAACTTGAATTAAGTAGTATATTTTATTCTGTACGTATGGAACAGTTATTTGTAAGGTGTCTGTATGTGGACTTTCGTTTTTGAAACTGAATATTAGGCAGTAACCTTTGATGGCTGTAGAGTCCAACCAAAACTCATTTTTTTTAAATAAAACAAATGTAGCAAAATATATCAGAATGGCAGTATGGCAGCATTACAGTTCCCCATACAGCAGTCTGTAAACAGAGTAATAGAAGAACTCCGTGAATCAAAGATTTATGAACTTCATAATATTTCAAAGATACGGAACATTTTAAGAACGATAACTTCTATTAAAGCTAGGCGGTTAATAACCTCACTTAAATTTGTCAAGAAATTTCTCTCTTACATCACGTGACACTGAATTATACAGTTCTTATTTTTTACCTCTTATTAGTTATTACTTTCCTTAGTGACCTTGAATGAACTAGTTTATTTTATTCTGGGCTTGTGATACCATTAGTCGTAAGGTTTCTGTAGGTGGACGTTAGTTTGAGAAGCTGAGTTTTCGGCTGTAGGGCGCGCTGGCGGTAGAGTGTGACGTCATCTCTGTGCAGTCAGTTACAATTTATGTTATTGCCTAAACATTCCGTACCTGATGCTGTGTAATAACTCACCCTAAATTGTAGCCTAAATTTATTTATATGTATATAATCTGAAATGAAATAGGCAGTTTCCTTTCCAGTTTCCCCCCTTCTTGAATGTCGGAAGTTCCACCATACAGACTTTTTAAAATTTTGGGGAAATTTTCTGTTAAATTGAAAGTGCTGAATTGTGCCAAATGACTTATAATATTGAACTGTATTAATGCTTTCGAGAAGGAGTCTGTATGGTTGCAATAAAGACAGACAGGATGAGGAGGTCAGTGCCTTGAATTAACAGTAGTGACACTGAAAGGCAAAGAGAATTCTGAATTATAATCCAGATGCGAAAGAGAGTAGAAGGCCCAAAGTTAGACAGATTGAAGATTTTTATCATGAATTGATCAAAGAGAGTGTTATAATTTGCTGTATGAAGGCTAAGAATAGAGATAGATTGTAGAGAGCTCTAGAGGTGGTCATGGCGTATGTAAGGATGTTGTGTCACTGTTGATGATGATAAGGATTTGTTAAAATGCATATTCAATTAAGCTGTAGTTGTAATAATTAAAGAATCTTTATCATATATTGTTTGGAAACAAGTTATTAAGCATAAAATTCGTAAGTAAGAACCACGTAAAATTCCCGAAAACTGCTTGTATCAGGAGAATAGTTGTGTGCTGCCACGACTAACAATGCTGCCACACGTCATAGATATACAGAAATCTATCCACACAAAACAAATATGATCTCAGGAAAGATGTTTTCTCCAAACTATATGTCAGTTCACCCAGTATCACATAGGCTATGCACTTCAGTTTTGAGCAATTCAGAGCAAAGTACGGACGTCACTCTTGTTTGTCTCTAAGAATAGGTCATCAGCTTCATCACTGTCATCCATTCATGAATTTATCCCAAAATCAAAAATTGCAAGAAATTAAAAGATAGTGTTGTATATCTCCAGACATGGATGCTACACTTGTTTCGCCGTCTTTGTTTCCACATATGTGTATAAGTGTCTCGTATTGTTCAACGTCAAAAAGTTAAAAATCCAGTGCCAGCCGGAAGGGACTCGGACTTAACACGTTCAGATGTAGAGCTTTATATATATATATATATATATACGCAATTCTAATTTTTTTTACCGTTACAAATGTAGAATTTGTGAATGAAAGTATGAATTGCTTGTTTCAGTACCCTTTTCAGAGAAATATTTCTTTCATACGCTCTATACTTTATCATTCAATATTAATAATTTATTCTTCTATAATTTGCATAGCTCTTTGGATAATTTGAAATGTGTAATGATTTTTTTAATAAAGGAAATTACGTTACTTCCTTTCATTAATTCTCACTGTATTTGAACATTTCTACACAATGGAACTTTCAACATTAAAGTAGCCAGAACAGACTCTCATTCAATATTTAGGAATTTTTATAAATATGCAGCAACTTTAGATATATTCAGAATATCAAACAACAGTAGTTTGGTGTCTGAGAAGAGGCAATAAGCTTGAGAATGTGATTTGTTATCAAAAGAGCATGTAAATAATAAATACGCCCGCTAGTATTCATAGGTATCGTCTTGAGGCAAAAAAACCTCGTTTGGTCTTACACTCTCCTCTTTTGTGAATTTGTTTGACAGTAGTTTTAAACTGAAGCTATGAAGCTTATTTAACATGCTGAAACAAAAATAACTGTTATGCATATAAAGCAGTGATATGAAAATTATAAAATTTTACTAAGACTAGTGTTATGGCTAATTGTGTGAAGAGAAATCTGAACAAGCAATTAATTTGATGAGTATGGTATTGAATTTTATGAGTGGATTTTAATGTCATATAGTGACCTATTTATTTCGTTTGCTAAAATGGCGAAACGGAACAGCTACAGTGGGTGTTTTGATACTTTTATTAGTAAATAAATAAAAATACATATTGTGTTGCTTCGTACATACACACACACAAATGTAGATAAGTTTCTATCTGGAAATCGACGTAGGATTTTGATGCAGGAAACAAAGCGTCACATTTGAGCACTCATTATCTTCCAATTTCACAATACACAATAATTTTTATACCGTACCGTAACAACAGAAAAAGCAGCGAAGCACATTGCTGCTAGCATAATCAGCAAGTGGCCACAGAGAGAGACATTCAGTGCGTCTTCCAGTTGTTGAATGAACCTGTGGATTAGAGGGACAGGTTCTTAGAAAATACTAAAAGTTTTATTTGTTAGAGGGCTTTCCTTTTTAGTTGCAGTTTACACGCTATATATGTTTTATTATATATCTTAATAAAGCTTACGAATGTGTTTTCATAATAATTTTTTTAGTATATGCAATTTGCCGTAGAGATTGTAAAAGACGTACCTTTTTCGTCTGCATTTCATCAATGTGTTATGTATAATATCTTGAACTTACTGCCTTATGTCCTGATGATGTTGAATGCAGGCGTTGAACTTTGCTTGCGAGTAAGAATTTACAGTCGTATGAACTTGTTTATCTTCTTGCCAGTGTCGAGGCGTGATATGTTGTTGTCTAATATCCAATATGGCCGCCTTTAGCTTATCGAACTGACTGCATGCCACAGCGATCAGAGTGATAACCAGAGACATGTATCCACATACAACACCCAGTGACAGCAGTGACGTAAAACACTGAAAAGATGTGAATATTTATAACAGAAGTTTGAGTTAAAATGAAGCGATTAAGAAATCCTAATATAACCAAACCTACAATAATGACACTAGGAAAATGACAATTTTGACTTCATATTCTTATTTTTCAAGTTTCATATTTCGTTCATTGAATGTAAATTCACATCAAATCGGAATGGGCATTACGTTTTGTTTGGACGGAATGAACGACTTTACAGATTCGAAATGAACACACTTTATTATATCTGTTTTATCTGAAAACTTTCACACTAAATTCATCTGTGAAAAATCTGGTAGCAGGATATGAATAAGTGAATATAAAGCATGGAAACGACGGTGGATGTGTGAAAAGGGAGACATACTTAGGAATCATATTATTGTGGGAAGCGATGTTTCTCAGATTACAACACACATGGTGTCTCCTATTACCAGACATTGTGTATGGAACATATTTTTTTCTGTTCTGTGATTTAATTGTAAAATTTGCTAATCTATTTTCAATCTCTTATTCTGTATTATGTTGTTCCAGTAACTACTGTGTGCTGCGATTCGCCAGATGGAAAGACTATAAAACTGACGAGCCGATCTCTGTGGCCGGGTGGTCTAAGGCGTGGGTCTGCGATTGCTAGTCTTTTTGGGATTGTGAGTTCAAACCCAACCGAGTGTATCCATTTCTGTAGCTTGTAATTGCTGTGTTTTGTCATTTAGAAGTCTCTGCGTCGGGCTGATCTCTTGTTCGAAGGAGTTCTACGAAGTCTGGTGTGTCTGACTGTGATCTCGAAGATCCGTGATACGATGCTATGACCCAATTAAGGGCCGAAATAAACTATAGGAATTGTGAGAATTAATGCATTGTTTTTGTGACCGAGATTATCGTAGATCTTACGCTTGCCCTTGATGTATAACGTGATCCATTGCACTGATATCTGTGTCGCGTTATCGTTAAAAATGATCATTTCTTATTATGACACAATATTAGGTCACGTATTTACAGAATCGTTAAATCTAACAGTTTGTACTTAGTGCTATGGATATGTATCCACTGGGTGCAGTTGAAACACCGGATATCTAGAAAGTTTTAATTCTTTCTGTCATTTCTGCGGAGAAAGTCCGGCACATTGCCATGATTAGACCGAGATGATCTCATTGAAACTTTTTCACTCTCTCTTACACTCCCCCCCCCCTCTCTCTCTCTCTCTCTCTCTCTCTCTGTCTGTCACGGTCAAATGATCAACGCTCTGTAGTCGCACACCTTTGTGGAAAATTAATGAAAGGAACAGGATAAAGGGAAAAAAGTAAGTCAATTAACTCAGCCCGTTACATTAAGAATATTATATGAACAGAGAGAGCAGGTTTCTGTCTTAGTAATTGTTACCTGTGAAATGTTAACCAGTTCATAGAACGGTGAAACAGTCCAGTCGAAAGGATACCACGCAGTGATGATCGTTTCATTTTTTGTTACGATGCGTACAGTCGACTGTCCGAAATGGAGAGAAAGGACAGCAATTGCTGCACGCCCAGTGTACTTGATAATACGCGGGATCCACCCTGCCGCTGTCAAGTGTCCGGTGTCAGCGTCTCTGGTCGGCAGATCTTCCCACGTGAAGCTGTCTGTTAGGTCCACCCCACGTTCAATAATTTGTTGTTGGAGCCTGATACAAAGGAACCTAACCGTTATCTCACGTTCGTTACATGTGGGAAAGCAGTTGAAAGAGAGCAGGAAGTTTTGGATTTCGTGTTTTATGATTATGAGCAATGAAATTCTTCGCCAATAAAGTTCTGAAGACTGAATATTTCATGTTTTTGTCTTGTGTGGATGCCATTAATATTGCGGCGCTAAACGTCGCTATACTTTCAACGGGAGAGCGTTCCGTTGAAGTCACAACTTCTATAATATATTTGGTATAAATTTCTATTACATTAATGTTACTGCATATGTGACAGCCAGTGCTATTACTTACCTGCAGTATGAAAATATCCACATAACGTTCGAGATAGGAATTAACATACGTACTGTCGTCATGGCGCGTCCCAAATCTTCTCTGTGATTGTACACGTCGACGAACATGCCTAGATATGTTGTGCTAGCACATACAACCACTGTTATCATATAGATAGCGTAAATAGTCGATATTTTATTCATCTTAAATGGAATTCCCGCCATTCTGAGGAGGAAAATCATCGAACGGAAACGAATCTCCCCCATTCTCTTTAGTTTGGTTTCTTTTATATTCATGTTGAAATAATGTACCGCAATGAGAAGTAACACAGAGTTTAAAATGCCGTTCGTAGCTCTGGACAGTCCTCGTTGGTTTATTACTGTATTTGTCACTCGCACTGCTCAGTACGTCTCTGACTGTCAGGGCTTTGTGCATGACACTGAGCTCTTTAACGTAGTGATTGTATTTTTGATGGCGAAAGAGTGATCAATATTTAATGGAATTGTATTATTAATAAGACCCGAAAGTTGGTATTGTAGAATCGTTAATTTGTTTCTGGATAATTTGGGACAACCATGGTATGGCGTAAGTTTGAGCCATGATATTGAAAACTTAGTAGAAGGATGTAACTACCCACTGGTGCCATTAATTTATTTACAGTGTTAGGAAATTTTAGCGAATAAAAAGCAGATGTTTCATTCAAAATTTATATACATTCCGTGAATATGAAACTACTGAAAAAGTAAAAAAATTCACAGAGATATTTTAATAAATGCACGTAAGTGTACAAGTAAATTACCCTTTATACATGTAACTGGAATTTTCTTAAACGTTATCTAAAGAACCTTGAATATTAAATTTTATGAAAATCCATCCAGTGTAAAAGCAGTTGTATTATACATACGGATAGCAGACAGATGGACAGACTTTTTACCGTCCTTCTGATTAAATGTGACACTGATCACGCTCCGTGGTGGGACGGTAATCTTGTTATACCCGGTCCTACCCTACCTAAGTATCACCTGTTTAGGTAAGGTTCCAGTTTGCTCA
>Ga0123357_10010452_pt1 | contig 11810 bp, 8 predicted proteins | sample TergutEmb28metaG_FD_89873 | JGI IMG/M metagenome (GOLD analysis project Ga0123357, IMG submission 89873) | Embiratermes neotenicus P4 segment gut microbial communities from Petit-Saut dam, French Guiana - Emb289 P4 | ecosystem: Host-associated > Arthropoda: Insects > Digestive system > Gut ...
CAACTAGATGTCACTTAGTATTATATTTATTTCTCCTTATAAGTTGCAACTTATAAGGAGAAATAAATATAATACTAAGTGACATCTAGTTGGTTTCTTATTCCACGTTGGGTTTAACATGTTCAGAATGAGATCCAGTAGTGGGCTGCTGCAAATACGCATGCTAATAGCTCTGGGGGAAGGTCTTGACTCTATGCAGTTCGTAAGTTTTGATGTAAATGCATGGCTTTCGAATGAAGATTGTGGAGCGTGTGCTCTTGTAACTATGTGTTAACGAATATGACTTTTCGGTTGGTCACACAGTCATTAAGAGAAATAGCAGTGTTAGACGTCAACGAACTGGAGGGCGTATTGGAGGATCCATTGCGGTTTACGAAAGCAGACAGCAGATTCTTCTACATAAAGGCATCCGGCAGCACTATGGCACTGGAGACCATGAACGGTAAGTCAAGGAAATACAAAACCGGGCAAAAGTCTCTTCAGTTCAGTATAATAGTTTTGGTGTGCTCCTGCCGTGTTCACAACGTATCTTCAAGACACATTGCTAGAAGTTAGCACATTAGCAAAAAATTCCTTGGAATTAGGTTGCAATCTCACACAATTACAGCAGTACAGCAGTTACAGTTTTCCTTGTAATGCCACAGGCTTCATTATTGACGTGGTGGTGAAAGCGTCTTCTTTCCTAATACTCATTATAATAGGATTATGATTAGAAAGACATTTTACACACTGAAACACTTTATAAGCTCTGGAACCAGCAGACTATGTACGGTGTTGCCTTGAATTATCGAAGAATAACATTGTGGGTTCATATCCAGTTTGGGACACAACTAGATGTAGTGTTACATGCCCATAAGTTTCGCTGTTTCTGTGTTGTCTTCTGTACATCGGCTTGTGTCGCGTTGTCGCGGACATTGCAGCAAATATCATGCAGTGTACTGGTGATTAACCGCGCGCTGATTAACTGGAATGAAGATTATTTGTAAAAGATCATTTGCTAGTGATCAATGATGAAGGTGGGAAATAGCGTGATTTAAAGCCGAGTTCTTAAAAAATTCCTCACTTCCAACAAAAATTTCGGACTGTTTACGTGAACAATAAGCATCTACTTGTCAGCCACGTATGTATAATGTACAGTACCATCATTCAGTTCGTGGTCTGTCTTATGACAGGTCCATAGCCTCTTCCAAAACGAATTCTCCACAGTGTTCGAGCTAATACATCCTCTTTCAATTTATAGTATCCTATCTTTTCCTTAAGGCCATCCAGTAGCTGCTTACGTCTTCTTCCTCGTCTTCCTATCATTTCTATCCATCCCTATATTTTCCTTTAATAACGTCTTTTGGAAGGCAGTTCATATGCAAGATGTGACCAATTCAGTTAGTCTTCTTTATTTTTTACTGTACGTAGGATATTCCTCTCCTCATTGACTCTTTGTAATACTTCTTCCATTTTTCACACGATCGCTCCAGCCAGTATTCTCCATGCTTCTCCATCACCACATTTCACAATTTGCCAGGTGTTTCCAGCCTACTTTCCGAAGTGTCGAAGTTTCAGCACCTTAAAAACCAATAAATAAATTGTAGTTTTATTGTTGTTTGTAAAAAATAAAAAGCAAATCAGTCCCATTACAGGCCCGAGGTGCCTAGAAGGTTCCAGGAAGTTAAGGTTCCCAGATTACGTGACAATGGCCTAGGATGGTGGTAAGGTTGTCAGCCTTACGCACCGGCCGCTTTTTACACCCAGGAAATACTCCTGGTACTCATTTCTGTAAGAGACTGAGTCGGCCCCAGGGCCATAGTGTGACCGGAATGATTATGTTAACGAAAAATTCCAATGACACCATCTGGAATCGAACCAACGACCTTCCGATTTGTAGCACAACACCATAACCACTGTGCTACCGCGGTCCCCATTGTTGTTTGTGGCTCTGTAAATTATGGTAAGGTGGTACAGTTTCGATCACTTTAGACAAAACATGCTTTAATGTGTAAAGTACATGAACACGATAAAATGACCGTGCTGAAACATGTTCTGTGTAGCTTGGTGAATATGTCAGACTTTTTTCATATGAAAGTGTTTAATATTGGAGTTATAAAAAAATATAAATCTCGTTACAATTGATCGAAATTGTACCTCCGTATTCACAGTTCCGATCACTTGGTCGTACGAATCTGATCAGTGACATTAACCACAAATAAACACCTCTTGCCTTTCGCACCAACGCACATTTCGTGGTAACAGACATTCTACTTCTGGCAACACACGCAGTCACTTTTTTCATAGATTTGGCAATGAAATAGTTAAAGAAGCAACAATCACACTTGTCATCTTTCGCTGGCGATTTTTGGTAACAGTGAATCTCTGTTCTATTCTTGTATCAATGAAATTACTTTCACCACTGGTTGTTCGTTTGGCGTTGTTGGAAAAATACTTTTTTATTTCGGGTTTCTTCTAGATTTTGATCTGCTGCAAGATGGTAAACCAAACTACAAAAAGTCACGTTGCGTAAAAATATTCTTATTAGATGTAAGAGTAAAGACTAGTGAAGCGTCGTATTCATGCCCGTTTGTGCCTTAATATAATACTATATTTCCAATAATGAAATAATAATAACAATAAATTGCCGCAAATGCAAGTATTGTTTATTCACGTCAATAGATATAGTGCCCTCATTTTCCCTAAAATACTAGGAACGTCGCAATTTTGAGTTTGACTTGGAAAATTCCGGTCGAATGATCTCTTCCTCCCTGTGCAAGCGCCAGACTGTATTAAATTATGCGTTACGTGACTGGACCGTAGTTAGTAGTGCTGATTTGAATTTTGAGAAGCATTTTTCATCAGATCGCAAGTGTACCTACTGTACCGATCGAAATTGCGCCTGAGATCTAACAGAAGAAACAACCAATTAATACAAACAACCAGTTTATACCAAACTACCAGTTAATACCAAAAACCAGTTAATACAAACAACCAGTTAATACCAAACAGCCACTTTATACAAACAACCAGTTAATACCAAACAACAAATTAATACAAACAACCAGTCAATAAAAACAACCAGTTAGTACCAAACAACCGGTTAATACCAAACAACCAGTTAATACCAAATAACCAGTTAATACCAAACAGTCACTTTATACAAACAACGAGTCAATACCAAACAACAACTTGATAAAACAACCAGTTAATACAAACAACCAGTTAATAGCAAACAGCCAGTTAATACCAAATTACTTTAAGAAATGGAAGTAACTGCCACACAAACCAGACACGAGGTGATGTCTAAAAGCGCGCGCATAGAAAGTTTCACTCTAATTTGACCTAATACCCTCAGGTACTAGAGAAGAACTAGACAGTCTTATACCATTGCAATAGCAAATTCTTTCACCCAAGAATAAATAATTGTAGGTCTGAAACGCAGAATGCTATGTGGATGAAATTAACACAGATATTTCTAAAAGCCATCCGAATCATGCCACCACAGTCAGAAAAATGTTACCAGCATTAACAAACGAGAAAAATTCGTTAAACCTTAGACTGATCAAAAGTGTACCTATATCGAAAATTTACTGCCTTCCCATAGGTGTATGTTTTCTATTACCCGTGCACTGCTCCCCAACGTTACCTGCTCTAATAGAAATTAGATTGTATTGGCTAAATCGCAGCGTATCACAAATTAATGGCGCGAAATCTTGTGAACACGGCAACGAACATCCAGCCCACATAATATGGACGTAATTCATTCATTGGCTGCAAGTCCAGTAGCTTCTCAAAAATCTTCTGTCTTCTATGGACTTCTTGAATTGGATGAGCGATTCTATATAGGAATGACAGTGACATTTGATCAAATCACCTTAAATGGTGAGGTAATTTCTTGGAACTCACAGAACGTATGCTCTACAGGTGTGCACTCAAATAACTTCCTGTCCGTGAACGAAAGGAACCAGCTTCACATTCAAGAACACGACAACTCCAACTACCCAGAGGAGATACTCTTCTTTGTCGAAGATCTGGATAGTGTCGACCTGTTCATAAACTCTTAAATAGAGGCGCATTTCTTTCACATCAGAATAGAAATTTTACACGAGAAGAATTTCAAGAACTGTAATGAAATTACAAGTGAAATGTGTAATTGTAAATGTAGAAACAGGCGTTAGTAACTGAATGTCTTAAGAAAATTCGGAGAGCAACTTCATTGCTCACATTAGTCTACATGTATGTGGTGAAATTCGACGCAGGGCTGCAGAACGTGCAAAGAAAACTGTACGTTTTCTAGGAATGTTTCATGAATACTGTATTGTACCTCATGTTATGTATTGTGAGTAAAACTACAGCTTCATTAAACGCACTGTATGTGCTACTCTTTATTTAATGTTATATTTTGTAGGTAAATCTCCAACACAGAGTTATTACGATGTATTATATTCATACACAACAAACACATTTCGAGGTCTGACTAAGACACGTGACATATGTGTTAATAAATTAACTTAATCTACAAGCGAATTTTCTATCTTCATGCTTTGTAACTGCACGGTCTTGAAATAACTTTGATTTATAGAAAATCCGGCCAAGAGACCTGCAGATATTCTATTAATACATTAACGTTGTGAAACACAATTAATTACTCATAGGTTTACTTAATTTAGAACTTATTGCACTGGTAAATTGAGAAAAATTCTAGTTTAAAACTTCTTCTGATACATGTTCAAAAATTGTTGGTACATTTATGTTTACGTGCGATAATTCTCATACCAATCGGCAACGGATTAACTGCACTGGGCAGAGCCTTTATAGGAAATCTCATGTTCAGGCAGGTTGGTTAATAAATTTCATTCACTTTATTAAACGCGGAGGATCATTATCAAAATAAGAGTAACCCGCTTTTGGATCTTATCCCGCATCTTTTAAATTCAATTCACACCAACACACTTCCTTTCTTCAAAATAACTTCCCTCATACCCCTATGTTCTTCATTTGTTTCATGACTTTCATTTCTCCGTACAAATTTCTCCACCTCAACAAGTGTGGTACACTTCCCATCCATCTCATACCCCTTACAAAATAAGCGACACGTTGTTTATTGTTGTCTGCCTTACGACATTGACAAATTCAGTGAATTGTGTTTCAGTTGTAATATTCATTCCATTACTAACAGCAACTAACACTTAACCAATACACATACGTAAAATTTCACATTAAAAAGCTCAAAATCGCTCCAACATGTTTCGATCCTAAGATCATCTTCAGGGAGCTACACCGTGCTGCCACAGCACCCTGTTAATATAAGGAAATTAATCAGTGAGTGTTTTTAAAAATGTGACTTTAGCAAGGAACGGTGTAGCTCCCTGAAGATGATCTTAGGATCGAAACATGTTGGAGCGATTTTGAGCTTTTTAATGTGAAATTTTACGTATGTGCATTGGTTGGTGTGCTGATTAAATGACTCTACGAAATGCACGGTGCAACGATAAAGATAGCACCTAACACTATTATGTAATACAAGTAACAACACACGGGACGGGTTGCGTGACAACAACATATTTCAGTGGCCAGACAAACATTCCCTTCACAGTTTCGCCAATAAGACGATAAAGAATATAAATTTTTAAAATTTTATCAGTTGGGGCCTGATTTAGACTGTAGAATAATGGAGAAAGCGATTTGCTACAAAGCTGTAACCTTTGTTACGACGCAACAGCCGCTTCTTTAATCTTTACTCCTATTATACATAAACTCATTTTATTTTTTCAGAGTAAAGGCTAAGACATTTGAGAGTGTGTTTTGAGGACAAGATAATATTACTGCGTAAAATTATTTCATGCAAATATTTTAACTATATTTGAATGTAATCTTGTTATTTATGTGGATATTTATTTAATTATTGTAGTATTTAACTTTTATTTAAGTAAATTGAAAAAAAATTTCTTTTCTATCCAAATTATGTTATGTAACAAATTGTTTGATACTAATTAGAGATATAATATATAAATATGAATAATTACATTCCAGTTACGTACCGTACTACAGATCCATGCTCCCCGAATTAATATCCAAATCAACAGGAGATCCTAGGTATTTTATATCTGCTTTACACAGTATAGTTGCAATAAACGCTGTATAAGGACTTTCTAAGCATTCATTCATTTATTCTTATCGATTCTTTGTTAAATCATGGTACTACAGCTGCAGGTCTGATACTTGGTTTTAAAGGAAATATGTGGGGTATCGTGCCCTGTCTTTCTTTCACAGAGGACTACAGTTTTATGACAAGATTTCCAGAGCATTGTGGGAGATCATCAGCAAAATGTGAGAGCTGTGGCTCTAACGACAGCAGTTAGGACTAGTTGTAGACTCTAGAATGTGACACCGTGTAGGTTGCCAGATGTTAGTAAGTAATATTTTTGTAACATAAAAATGGGGGCAGCTTCCTCATGGAGTCAAAATCCAGAAGTACAAGAACTTTGGAGCAACAATTTGAACGGATTCCTATGATTCTTAATATGGAAAAATGGAAGGTCATACACACAACGTAAAGTTCCGTGCGTCACAGAATCTATTTATCTGTGTTGGTACTGTTGAGGATAGCGGTATATGGAAAGTCGATAGAAGGATACGTCACACTGTGAGAGAGGTCACATAAATGTACACAAATAAAAGAGTACACTGTGAGTTCTAATCCGGCACAGGAAGGTCCAACAATTTGTATGCAGAAACAGTAAATTATGGTAATGAAATTCACACACTAACTTCAAATTTAACACGTGTTACAATAAATAATATACAAATAAATTTAATGCAAAAGTAATGTTAACAGCGTGAGCTTTATCTTAAATTATTATAATAAATACAAAACAAAGTCACAATTACGCAACAGTTACATTGTTCAGTTTTAATAACAGTTCAACATAACAGGTATATTAATTTAAATTAAAATATGATCCCCTAACATACAGTCTGAAGAATCAGAAATTTAGTTTAAGTGTCTCTCAGTGCATAAGTCTACAAACTACGCAGGTAGCTGGACATGCTTCAGAGCAACATTTGCTAGCAATTTTAAATCCAGATCCTATAACGAATTTGTACTCGTAAAATAGTATGTTAATCCTCACAGAAAATTTGTGCTAACACTGAAATTTTTCACTTTTTAAACCAATCGCGCAGCGACGTTAAACGGTATCTATTATCTGAGCTATCTACTTCAGTTCTGAAAATTTTCTATTCACTGTTCAAAACTGTAGCTCAAAAGGTTGGATTGTCCGCTGGTGCAGGTTCAAGTGTAGAGTTGCTTCGTTCCTAGGCACAACGTAGGCGTAAAGTGAGTTCCGTTAACAAGAAAGGAACTCTCGTGAAAAATTAAATTCATCTAGAGCAATCCTGATCTATATGTGAACCTTTTCTAGTTTATGGTCGAGTTCTCATTATCCAGACTATCAAGCATGAAGAGAATTTCGTCTGGATAGACGCCTCCATTGTACTCCTGCACCACTGGCTCATTCGTTGGGCTTAGAGAGAGGAAGTATTTAGCCCTGGAAGCTAGAGAATAACATTGCTATTAGTTCTTGGTTTTCTGCATATTTACAAATAATCAAATTATTCATTCCTTAGAAATGCTAACTAAAAGTACTATTTCAGAAGACATTTAACTGCTAGTAAACTACTTTAAAACATCATGTTACACTTCAACACAAGTTTTAAAAGTTCTCTTACAGTATTTGAAGTTTATACTCGTAGAATATTTTACTCGACTTAGGAGAAATTATATCGCTGACTGAAATGTCAGTCTGTTTCTTCTTTTCCTTATGATTGGAGGCGTTTTTGATAGCACCACTGTAGTGCCAGCGAATTCAGAACCATTATATGAAATACGACTTCTGCTATTTTTGTTTTTTCTGCGATTGTCTCAGGTTTTCTGGTTGTATGTAGGAGTAATTTTCACAGTTTATACTTCATATTGACATTTTTATATATCAACTCACCATTTAAGTAGGACTTAACTTCCAGCTTCCATTAAGGCATAAGTGTCAATGGTGTCCAATAATTTTAATCCAAATTTTATGAAAGATTAAAATGCCTAATGTTGGTCTTTGTTTTGACATTGATTTTGAAGTACTTTGATAAAGGGTATTATTTGTGTCTGTATTTATATGAAATTAAAATAAATTGGAATAGTTTATTAAGGGTGTGAATCCAAAATTTTTTTGATTGCTCATAAACACGGTCTGTCACTCACTAAATTTATAATTGGATAATTTTCGCTATTTGCATCAGATAGGTCGTAACTGAAACGAAAACCTCGTACACAAAAGGGATTTTCAGTAACAGATCTGTATTCCGGGTTGTCATGCTATGAAACTGAAATACATTTTCTGCCATGTTATTACTACAAACAAAAACAGAGTTCTATCGAATTCATATACTCACTTCCATTGTGCATGGCTTCAAATGCAACATTGCTGCCCAACGCCTTGAGATAGAAAAATCTCTCGTCTGCCTTCGTGAACGTCCGTGGATTTTCTGACGAGTTCAGATTGTTGGTTTTGAGGGTCTCGTCGTGCAGCGGCTGCAAAGAATAACACTTTACACTTTCAGCTCCAGAATTACAGTAATTATTTATTCTCCTCCTCCTCATTACTGCGATAATCATTATCATTATGGACACCAAAGTCATCATCAACATCAACATCGTCATCTTATTGTGTAAGAGATCTAATCCGAAATTTGAAGTTTTCATGTCGGTGACAATAAAGATTGTTTCCTTTGATGTGATGCCGTGCAGTCTGGTTGGAGTGTACGGAAGTTTCAGAGGATCCTGATGAGTCGTTCATCAGGGCAAATAAGCCTAATCCACACGGGTGAAGGATGTAGGCGCATCCCCAAAAATTCGTCAACTTATATCAGAATACACGGTGTCACATCTCGGAAGACAGGAAACTTCATATCTTCACAACTGTACTGAACTTGAAACCACGAGGTCTTTGTCAGTGAAGCAAAAGTTAAGCTCGCCCTATTAATGAAACAAGCAGACCAAATGTAATAAAAAAATAAAATAAAATAAAACCACGTTTTCTCGACCTATGAAAAAGCAAAAACTGAAGATGTTCTAGTACAAGATGCTGATAAAACAAAGAAGATTGAAATAAGATAAAAATGCTTAACGTTTATAAAAAGGAGCTTCGAATTTGTATTCGTCACCAAATATTACTAGGCTGACCATGTGAAGGGAGATAGGGTGCGCGGGATGTCTAGCGAGTCGAGGGGGAGGGGGGATTAAAACACATGCAGAATGTTAAGAGAAATATCTGAAAGGAATAGAACCTTGGGATCCTTAGGCTTCACTGGAAGGATAATATTAAAGTGCTTGAACATGTGACCTTGGATCACCTGTCGCCGGACAATGTCTAATGACGAGCTCTTGTGAACCAGATAGTGAACACAAAGGTCTTAAAAAGGCTGGAGTAGCTGGGTGACCGTCAGCTTCTCCAGAAGGATTCTACTCCGCGAAGTGAAATTGGTTTTGCCAGTGTGTGTCAAACAGTGGTAATGGGTTGAGAGGAAAGGTCAAGTAACCTGGCGGACACAGAACCAGTAACACTGTTACTTATATCTAAATGACAGGGGCACAACAGGAAAGCTTACCACGATCTGGAGTTGTTTATCGGCCGTCACTCTGAGGCATGTGTTGGTGTAGCTGTGAACAGGAAGCACAACTTTCGTTTCCGTCGGATTGGCCCCAGTGTAGTAGTACAGCCAGAAATCGACTGGTGGAAAAACCAAAGTTACGCCTTACTTTTATTCTTTTTGAGACAATAACTATGAAATAACCTAACTGATCTCATGAAATGTATTTAATATGTGGTGTATGGAAGAAAAAAAATTAATAATAAAATAATTTCATCGTCATTATCATCATCATCTTCTTCTTCTTCTTCTTGGTTTTTTTGTTCTTCTTCGGGCAAGGGCTGGGGCCTTAAGACCTGTTCCGAAGTAATTTCCATCTACTGTGTGGTCTACCTCTGTCTCTTCTGCGTGTATGTTTGGACAACAACTTTCGGGTGTATGCAGTGTGTATATTTGTTCGCCCTGTCTTTATCATTCTATTCCACACGTACCGTACGGCCGGTATGATGTACCGTAGGCCGGTATGATGTACCGTACGGCCGGTATGATGTACCGAACGGCCGGTATGATGTACCGAACGGCCGGTATGATGTACCGAACGGCCGGTATGATGTACCGTACGGCCGGTATGATGTACCCTACTGATTATGTCCAGTGTACTGTACTTTCATTAATTTTCATGAAGCGCCCTCTTATCGACGCCACCCTGCGACATCTTTAGTATACACCAGTTTTCCAGTTGGTGCATAATAGTAAACACAAAAGATTACGAATGGTAATTTCGAAACGCTTATGTTACTCATAAGTTCGTGAAAGTGCAGGACAGTGGACCAAAACAATAATGTACGTCTTATTCATCTCTAATTTTACCCAAACCTGAGAACATATTTAAATCGTGCCGCATATTTTTGTTTCATATGTGAACATGCGAGGCACATCTCTTGAATTCTGTAGACATTATGTGACTTTTTTTCCTTCTTAAAGGAACATGTTTCCCTCTCGTGGATGAACACCAGTAAAGTAATAACTCTACAATAATGAAGCTGTATCAGTCAACATGTCAACCAACAAATGCATGCTCCATGCAGAGTAAAAATGCCCGCGAGTTTGTATTTGAAGCGGCTCGCTATCACATAGGTTAAATATCACAACGTTGTGGTGTAATATTTGTCAGCTGTTTTGTCAACTTTTAGAATTTTCATATTTTAATCATTCCAGCGTGCACAATGCAGTGCCTACAGTTAGCGTGTTGGACTTGCATTCCTTTGCTCTAATAGACTGCCTGAGGATGGCAGCCCGGTGCAGAACAATGTAGGTACTTTATAATTACGTATAACGAATTGTGTTTTATTACGTTCGTTTGTTGGTTGATGTGTTACTTGCAAGAATACGCGCGGTATGATTAGCATAAAATTAAGCTCGATATTTGTTCCAATATGCGTCGCCAAGACTCTTTTAACTGTCCTGCACGTTTATTGATACCGACACAATTTAGTGCGGATGTCATTGGCATGATTGCAATTTATATCACACCCTATGTATTTCGTTCCAATTCAGCAAACAAATTTGTTTTCAGAGTCTATTTCTTCATAGTTACGTATTTATTTTTATGTCTGTATCACAACCATGATTTGTACACTTTTTGGCATGTGGTAATGATTATAAATATACGCGATATATGGAATCTATTTAATGTTACTAACATTATTTCCAAAGGAGGTAGGCATTAGTTTTGCATTTTTCCTCACTAACGGGATTTCAGTTGTTTTCAAGCGTTATTCAGTCCTAGAAGGAATACATTTCTCATTAAAGCGTAGAGGAAGTGCATAAAAGCGTGTCCTGTACTAACTAGTAAGCTTAAAGGAAAAAAATTTAAGTTGGCTAAGCATAAATACATTCGAGAAATGAACTTCATTATATCATAATTATTGTCACATTTGCTCAAATTCGTAACACACAAATACACACACACACACACACACACACAAACACACACACACACAAACACACAAACACACAAACACACACACATTAATAATTGTCCAACGAGACGCAACACAAAGCAGTCTATTTATTGTTCTGCAAGTTCACTCTACATGTTTCGGGTGTCAACCACACCCATCATCAGGAGTACACAAAACTGTAACTACAGCCTCCGGTACTGGTCATATTTTTTGTGCAGTTAC
>Ga0123357_10010453_pt1 | contig 11810 bp, 8 predicted proteins | sample TergutEmb28metaG_FD_89873 | JGI IMG/M metagenome (GOLD analysis project Ga0123357, IMG submission 89873) | Embiratermes neotenicus P4 segment gut microbial communities from Petit-Saut dam, French Guiana - Emb289 P4 | ecosystem: Host-associated > Arthropoda: Insects > Digestive system > Gut ...
ACAGGATAGACTAACAGGACTGCAGAATGGTGCACTGTGACTTGTACAGGATAGACTAACAGGACTGCAGGATGGTGCACTGTGACTTGTACAGGATAGACTAACAGGACTGCAGGATGGCGCACTGTGACTTGGTACAGGATACAGTAACAGGACTGCAGGATGGTGCACTGTGACTTGGTACAGGATAGACTAACAGGACTACAGGATGGCGAACTGTGACTTGGTACCGGATACAGTAACAGGACTGCAGGATGGTGCACTGTGACTTGTACAGGATAGACTAACAGGACCGCAGGATGGTGCACTGTGACTTGGTAAAGGATAGACTAACAGGACTGCAGGATGGTGCACTGTGGCTTATACAGGATAGATTAACAGGACTGCAGGATGGTGCACTGTGACATGTACAGGATAGACTAACAGGACTGCAGGATGACGCACTGTGACTTATACAGGGTAGACTAACAGGACTGCAGGATGGTGCACGGTGACTTGGTACAGGATAGACTAACAGGACTGCAGGATGGTGCACTGTGACTTATACAGGATAGACTAACAGGACTGCAGGATGGTGCACGGTGACTTGGTACAGGATAGACTAACAGGACTGCAGGATGGCGCACTGTGACTTGGTACCGGATACAGTAACAGGACTGCAGGATGGTGCACTGTGACTTGGTAAAGGATAGACTAACAGGACTGCAGGATGGCGCACTGTGACATGGTACCGGATACGGTAACAGGACTGCAGGATGGTGCACTGTGACTTGGTACAGGATAGACTAACAGGACTGCAGGATGGCGCACTGTGACTTGGTACCGGATACATTTACAGGACTGCAGGATGGTGCACTGTGACTTGGTACAGGATAGACTAACAGGACTGCAGGATTGCGCACTGTGACTTGGTACCGGATACAGTAACAGGACTGCAGGATGGTGCACTGTGACTTGGTACAGGATAGACTAACAGGACTGCAAGGCTGTGCACTGTGGCTTGGTTAAGACTATGCCGAGAAATTTTGTATTTTCATAATAAATACGGGTGTAAATTCATTTCATTTACACCTATTAGAAAAGTGCGACATTGTGTGAGCTGGTGGTCTGCAAACTGGCAATTGCTGAACAGCATTGGGTGCAGATTGTGACTGATTGTGGGCAATTGGTGTGGCAAAGTGGTGTGCAGGGTGAACATTGAGATATGCTGTCGAGGGAATTATTGCTTGCGTTTCGTCGTCGCTGTTTGATCTCAAATCCACACAAAACACATAAATACACTGTGTGGGCAGAACGTAGAATTGCTGAACGTTAAACTGGCGGTATATAAAGATCCAGTCCGTACCGCGCAGTAAACACACTCCGTCTCAGTTATGGAAACCAGTCAGTTAATGCTGTATAGGGAAATAATCGCTGTTTGTTCTCAGATCCACACAAAACACATAAATACACTGTGTGGGCAGAACGTAGGATTGCTGAATGTTAAACTGGCGGTATATAAAGATCCAGCTCGTACCTCGCAGTAAACACACTCCGTCTCAGTTATACAAACCAGTCAGTTAATGCTGTATAGGGAAACAATCGCTGTTTGTTCTCAGATCCACACAAAACACAAATACACTGTGTGGGCAGAACGTAGAATTGCTGAACGTTAAACCTGGCGGTACGTATAGTGACCACTGGGCTACAGAGTGCTAACAGATGGACGCCCACTGCACATTACAATCCCCAATGCACAGCCAACAGTATGACCATTGCTCCCCATTCCTTACGCACACTGTTCACATCCTCGTGGTTTCAGGCCGGTAAACGAAACTTACATATGATATTATGGCAGCATTGACGATAAAGACCGCTATCTTCTGGTATATGACGCCATGCACTTTGGTAGCCCATTATCATTAGTACGCTTGAACCTAACTGCCCAAGTGTTCAGCAACTTACGACGTACAGCTTCCCCAAGACGTTGTTAGATATTTTTTATCGACTGTTGAACTCTGGGCTGGCGTGGCTAACATTGTGCTCCCATTCACACTCCAGTCTACCGTGTGTATGGCTTTAGCCACGTCCGCCCAGAGCTAACGAGTCTGTGCATGACACAACGGATTGTCAGACTGTTGCGTGTCGCAGTGTAGAAGTGGGAGAGTTTAAGGGAAACTGGTGCGTTGAGACACCGGTCGGGTGGCAAGACAGACTGTGAAGGCTGCAGACGGACGGACATACAGTAGAAGTGTGTAAGTTACAGAAACTGGTGGAGAACTTTATTGGTATGACTGTACGTTGTGTAAGGTAACAATAAGCGTGCAACAATAACATATGGGAAATGAAATGACTGAGGAATTTAACCATAGATGGCCTTGGCAGTATATGCTGCAGGGGCAGCGTACACTGCGGGTGCAGCATATGCTACAGGGGCAGCGACTTTAGCTGCTGGCGCAGCAAGGGGGGTCTTGTGTACGACGGCGTTGAATCCGTTGACAGGGTCAGCGGTGTACTCGACGGTACGCACTGTGCCGTCAGGCTCCACCAGGCTGTAGCTGCCCTGTACGACGTCTCCGTCACGCGATTCGTGCTGGCTCTTTGAGTCGCCGGTCAGAGCGTCCTGGATGTCGTAAGCGTAGCTGTACTGGGGGTGCGGGTCGTAGTCGGTGTCGACGGCCACGGGGGCGGCGACCTTGGCAACGGCGGGGGCCGCATAGGCCAGGAGAGCGGCATGCGCGGTGTAGGCCAAAGGTCCTGCGCTGGAGAGAACGGTAGGGGCGCCGATAATTCCGGCACGGACGGCAGTAACCAGGGCGACGAAGACGAAGAGCTGTGGGCAGAAAGAGAGAGAGAGAGAGAGAGATGATTAAGAATTGTGTGAGTGTGCGAGTGTGGATGCAGAAAATCGGAACTGTTCTGCTTCACCCCTGCTTGGGGATGACTGTGGAAAGACTGTTCGAGCGCCTTGACTGAGGGGGCGGGCAGATGAAGAAACGACAAACGGACGTGGCCCGGCGCGAGGTATTGTGTCTGAGATGTAGCAGGCAGACCGCATGTCGCGGCACGTCCGTTCCTCACGACTCAGAACGTTACGTGACACTGTATAGGTTCACAAGCCGGTCCCAATGGCCGCGCGGCCTAAGGCGTAGGTCTGCGGCCGCTCGTCTGCTGTGGTTGTGGGTTCGAATCCCACCGGGGGGCATGGATGGCTGTGTATTGTTTATTATTGTGTGTTGTCAGGTAGAGGTCTCTGCGACGAGCTAATCACTTGTCCAGAGGAGTCCTACCGACTGTGGTGCGTCGTTGTGTATGATGTAGGAACCTCAAGAATGAGGGTTCATGGCCCGCGTTGGGCAGTAGCGCCACAGGGGAAAAAAGGCCATAAACTGTTGCGGGCCGTTGTAACGAACGTACTGTACTGAAGATGGAGACAACACGTTTTTCCGAAATGTTGGCCGGTACTTATGGATCAAACTACACGGCGTCACGTCCCGGAAGACAGTACTGTTCCTCTCACTTAGTGACCTAACGATATAAAAGCGGTGTTTGTGTTTTTGTTATGCCGAGGACACGGTCCGCTTAGAAAACTTTTAATTGATGCTGCGCGTATCTCAGCTGCCTGTCATTGTTCAGCCGCAGCGCCATGTTCTCCACTCGGACTGTCACTACATAGTAACGTTTGCTTTGTGCGTTTAATGCGCTTGGTTTGCAGACATGTGAATTCTCCACGTCTGGGTGTCATGGTTCGCCGCTTCCATGCGTTAGTTTGAGAGCTGCACACGTTGTTTCCATGGAAACCAAATGAAATAATTTGTGTAACAATTTAAGCACACTTGCCGATTAACTTTCGACCGGCATTGCACTGTTGTCTCTAGGCAGGCGACAGATTTGTACGAAACGTGTTTCTAGTCCCATTTCAAGCGATCCGCCTCTGTCAGGAACTTGTGACGCCGGACCAGCAAATGAAGTAAATAAATGAGTTCCCGTTGAACGCCAACACATGTGAGTCCGTATGTTCCGGTGGGTGTGTTCTGTACACGTTTACGTAACATTACCACGTGCTAGGGAGGTCTGTCCGAACACCCGCACTTGTCGTGTTTTATAAATGAGATTGGTGAGCAGAAATGGATGGAATTTGGTAACACAGTTTAACAGCGCAACTTGTGTACCGGTTGTGTTTTCTTTTCATGTCAGCGCAGTGTAATGTACTGTAAATGTATCGTGTGTCGTGCTGTGTTGTGCTGTGTCGTGTCGTGTTGTGTTGTGTTAGCAGAACGATATTTATGGTGGACATGTCGCCGTGTGGTCTTGTGATAACTGTAGGAATTGAAGCGCCGTCACGACTAGTTTGTCCGAACGGTTCACCGTATAAACACTGATATTGACACACGAATGGTCTGTGTGGATGAGTGGATTCAAGTAGCTCTTGTACACATGGTAATGTAGCTTTGTATCCCTTAACGTGAGTGGATTCAAGTGGCTCTTGTGCACGTGATAATGTAGCTTTGTGTCCCGTTACAGCGTGAGTGGATTCAAGTGGCTCTTGTGCACATGATAATGTAGCTTTATGTCCCGTTACAGCGTGAGTGGATTCAAGTGGCTCTTGTGCGCATGATAATGTGGCTTTGTGTCCCTAAGGGCGTGAGAATTTGTTCTCCAGGTGAGCAGCTGTCATCTTGTCAAGACATCAGCTTAGTGCAGTTAATTCCCCACAACAGTTGCTCACACCGTACCTGTGAACCTTCCCATACTTAGTTCAAGTAAATCGTACGTAAAAATTGTGCCACACCTCCAGAAAACACGCCGCTTCTCATTCACAAAGACATGTCACTGATTATTCTGTACAGTCGTTCGAAACATGTAGACCCACTGTTGGGGAAAATGCAGAGTTCTGAAATTTTACAGCAGATGGTACATGTAGTTACCACTGTGCTCTAAATGTTCCAGTCGGTAACAACTGAGTGATTGAATTGTAGTACGTGGTATGTACTGCGTTGTGTGCCGTGCAGTTGACGGCTTGCGGTGAGAAGCGTGCTGACGTGTCGGCTTGCGGGTGGCTCAGGGCGTGGAAGGAGGCGACTGTGGCTTCTGAAGAGACACACTATTGTGGAGCTAGATTGAACGAACTGAGGACAACCACGAAAACCTGAGTGCAGTTTGCCTGTCTGCTGGTCGACATGCGAGCCCTGGAACTCCGAAATATCAAGACGTGTGTGTGTCTGTGGGCCGCGAGTTTTGGTTGATTGAGTGCAGAGTGGCGCAACATTTGGACCACGTGGGTGCCAAGGTACCCTGGCTGCGGACTGGAACCTTACAGCGTCGGTCGGATGCCTAACGTGTCACTTAGACAAACTGACCCTGTATTTACGTTTATTGTCCACATCCGTACGGAGAGCCACAGTCGTCACTGTTGCGTCGGCAATGTACTGCGATAAACTAATGGGGCGGAGACTTTGAGAAGCCAACAGTTGTTCAACTATTCAGAAATACCTCGAATTTTATGGAACGCAATTATTCATTACCGTGTTCACAAAAGCCCCGTATTTGCCTTGCCCTAAAGCAGATAAATCCAGTCCACACCCATTCTACGCCTATAACTTTCACTTTAATATTATCTTCCCCAACTACCTCTTAGTATTCCAAGCGGTCTCTCTCCCTCATCCTTTCCTACCATAACCCTGTATGCATTTTTCCCATCCCTGTTTGCCACATGTCCTTCCAATCTCATGCTGTTTGATTTTATCGTCCGAATAATACTTGGCAAATAATGCCCCGAAGGTCCCCACTGTGCAGTTTTATCCAGTGTGCTGTTATGTCCTCTTTCTTGGTAGACCCACATATCATCCTCAGCACGCTGATTTCGAACACCCTCAGTCTTTATCAGAGACCAAGTTTCACACCCATATAAAACAAAATGCAAAGTTAAAGTTGAAAGAATATTTTAATGTTTGTATTCTTAGGTAGCAAACGGAAGGTAAAGAAATGGTTGTGTGCGCTGAACTTGTATATTAACAGCTTAGAAAATGCCTGGAAATATTTCACTAGTACATTTAAACCTGTTTTAAACGGAACCTGGACATAATCCTGTCCTTGGCGGAAAACTTTTAGAGTCCCGAGCATCGAAACTTTAAGTACCTGTATGAAACGAAACCTGCCTGCAAAGGAAAACATTTCGGTCCCTTGCCTGTCCGTTATAGGCAGTTTTTACCAAAGTATGACGTATACGTGTGGTAGGGAAGAATATATTGAATTGTGTACTAGAAGCGAAGGAAATGAGATGGAATTGGTTGAAGGCGGGTATTTGGAAATGAAAATGAATTGGAATAATATTAGTGCAAGGAAGGTATCCGGCATTAGGTAATGACAACTGTTGACAGGCTGCGTTTTTGGGCTGTCCAGAGTGAAGTGGTTTGATGTGAATCGCGAGTTAGCGTGTGCTGGAGTGTGAATTGTACAAATATGGCGCCCGTGCGAAATGTGGGAGAAACAGAGAACACAAGATGTTAACTGGAGAATGAAGTAAAAGAGATGTATGTATGTATATATATATATGTATATATAGGTGTGTGTATATATATATATATGTACACACACACACCCACACATACCCATACATACACACACGCACACACCCACACATACACACACACGCGCACACACACACCCACACACACACGCACACACACACACACGCACATACACACACATACATACACGCACACACGCACACACCCACACATACACACATACACACACGCACATACACACACACACACACCCACACATACATACACAACCACACACCCACACACCCACACATACACACACGTACACACCCACACATACACACACACGCACACACACACACACACATACACACACATATATGAGTCTGTGCTGTTTGACAACAAGGTGTTGCAGGGCGAGCGATTCAGGGACCGTATAAAAAGTACTGAGACATCTACGGTGAGTCAGTGCGGCAGAACGTTAGAGCTGCAGCATGCAAGCCAAATTGTACACCAGAATTCGTCTGAAGATCCACAAGTTCATTTGTATCTCTACTGAACCACTTCGTCACCACTCAACACGTACCTTGAAAGCCATCTTGGTCCGTCAGGTTCCGTTCCACCAATAAAGTTAGCAGGCCACATTGCGTTTATATACGTGATGGAAGTTTCGCCTGTATGACGTATAAACATGGTTGTATTGTGAGACACCTTTCACCCTTGGGAGGCAAAACTGTATGTCTCAAAATGGGCCCCGCCTGACAGGTTCTGTGTCGCCCGCCCGCCCGGTGAAGCAATGGGACAGGTTCGCCGCTATCAGCTGAACTATATCGGAAAGTTAAACAACCCAGTTCAAGGTGAATCGGTCCTCTGAATCAGATACACTGGTTATGGCGTCCGTTAGCATGCGATGTGCTGTGAAGGATGATGTTGGCATGGACTGCGTCCGATGCTAGGCGTTCTTTACGAATTAAATAAGGGAACGCCTTGTGTGCCGACCACATCCGTTCGTCCTTGACCTAATATCAGCGACTAGATTGTTGGATTTTCATGAAAATCTGTATAAAAGTCTGTTAAAAATTGTCCGGGAAGCATGTTACGTGACAAATCGACGCTGTGGCTAGTCAAGGGCCTAACTGAACGTCTGCCCATAATTTGCTTATTTTTTGACCGGTTTGTGTGAAATTCGGCGGAGAAGATCTCCTCATAATGCCGTTTTACGTTTTAGTGTCTTAAAGTACGGATGCAGTGAAAGGCATAGGTTGAAGAAATCCAACGAGATGCAGTGGTATGTAGATATTCATTTACTGCTAAATTACTGTACATGTTTCGGGCGTCCTTCGCGCCCGTCATCAGGAGTGCATAAAACTGTAGTTGCAGCCTCTGGTACAGATCATACTATATGGGGAGCAAGCTTACTCAAACGTGACCAGATAAGGACTGATTTGGGAGCGATGGTCCCAAATCAGTCCTTATTTGGTCACGTATAGTATGAGCTGTACCAGAGGCTGCGACTACAGTTTTGTGTACTCCTGATGATGGGCGCGATGGACGCCCGAAACATGTACAGTAATTCAGCAGTAAATGAATATCTACATACTGTTGCATCTCGTTGGATTTCTTCAACCTAGAATTACGATGCACGGAACCACTAATATGAAAAGTGAAAGGCATACTTTCCTTAAGGGTATTAATGAAGTTTCGCCCACATTTTATACATTTCTCACCCGTTTGGTCAAGTTCACTGCAGGAGATGTACATATAAATGTACTGTGTAATGACAAGTTGCGTGCTAAGTGGCCCTGTGAGACGCTGTAATGATATGTGTGTTCTGTTTCTGTGTTGTAGGTGAGTACTGACTGTATGCTGAGCTGCCGGCAGGTGAGTATTGGCTGTATGCTGAGCTGCCGGTAGGTGAGTATTGGCTGTATGCTGAGCTGCCGGTAGGTGACTACTGACTGTGTGCTGAGCTGCCGGTAGGTGAGTACTGACTTTGTGCTGAGCTGCCGGCAAATGAGTATTGGCTGTATGCTGAGCAGCCGGCAGGTGAGTACTGGCTTTGTGCTGAGCTGCCGGTAGGTGAGTACTAGCTGTATGCTGAGCTGCCGGTAGGTGAGTACTGGCTGTATGCTGAGCTGCCGGCAGGTGAGTACTAGCTGTATGCTGAGCTGCCGGTAGGTGAGTATTGGCTGTATGCTGAGCTGCCGGCAGGTGAGTACTGGCTGTATGCTGAGCTGCCGGCAGGTGAGTACTAGCTGTATGCTGAGCTGCCGGCAGGTGAGTACTGGCTGTATGCTGAGAGTTGGCTCAAAATTTCCCTGTTTTTCGATATGCTCAATCTTTACCTTGTTTCGAATTTATCTAAGGGCTGTTTGTGGTTTTGAATAACTGGCGACAATGCTTTGGCAGTTTCGTCCAAAATATTGGCAACAACAACACAAGTTTCGTGTGCAGAAGAAGTTACAGGCATGATGAACGCCAGTAAGTTCTGCCGGTATTCACTCAGAATTTGTTTTTTTTTCTAGTTTATCTTGAAACGTCAAAGTCAAAATATACAAAATTGCGTCTTAAATATGTTGTTGTTGTTGTGGTGTACGTTGCTTGGTGGAAGTGACAAGAGGGTGGAGGAAAATTCATGGTGAGGGACTTCATAATTTTATTGCACAATAGGGATTAGATGAGCGGTTCATATTGCGCGCATGAGAGGTACGAGAAGTTTTGGTTATTAAAATGGAGGGAAAGACAGATGGGAAGTCATGACGACGCTAGAATTCAGCACATTTATCACGCTGAATTATCATCGTTTTGTGGCTTAACCCCTGACCATATTGCTGCAGTTGTCTCCTCTAGGAACGGGCTTAAAAATTCCGTCACCGGAGGAACCGGACTGTTGCATTCCCAGCCATTCACGAACATTAATTCCCACTTCCTCTTAAATATGAAATTTGCCCAGATGGGGCAGATCCATCAATGTGCCTGGACGTTTTGATGAAGTATGATGGCACCAGCGCAATAATTCGGCTACAGTCAATGTTTTAACGACTTCTCGTGTAATTTTTATGACCTCCAACCCAGCTTGTTTGACAGCCCTCGCCGTCCTAAGGTTGATCCCTGTAGTTGATTTTGATATCTGGATATCATATATGGCGCCACATGCAGCCCCCTTTGTTCCTCCGTTAGAATGGTGTACATTATTTTAGAAGACGCCCTGCAGCCGCTTCGTCCACGCCACGGTTTGTGTGTTTAGCAGCGGCGGAAACTTGCAGGGCTTTGACAAGAAAGTGCTAGGTGTCTCGATCGACAGTGAGCTCGTTGAGTTGCGAGTTTTGAGGTTTCCATGGGTGTAATCGAGGACGTCAGTCGTCTGGGATATTACCCTTCGTCGCTGGGTTCCTTAGAAACGTCGGGAACCACATAACCTAGATCTCAGAGTCACGACTCAGTAGACAGGACTCTCCAGTTTATGTATTTATTATTGTGAACATTGTTCGAAAAAATTAGTGTGATGCCCAGCCTTGTCAGTCAGTCGATTGTGAAGTGCCGTTTGTTGCACCATTTCTGCACAGCAACTGTCCGTCTACTTGAAGCCAACTCTCCAGTGCTGTTGTGTGTATTTAGTTATCGGATTTACATTGACATTTATCTGTGACTGCTGCACGAGGTGCCATTGAAGTATTTCAGCACCGGGACTCTGTGCCTGCACGTGCCATTTATCCGTTTGTGTTGCATTGCCGACGTCCTCGAGACGGACGCCTTTGTTACGTGAACATTTAACGATTTCAGAATCTTAATGGACAGGCAGGTTTTCCTTTCAGAGTTGCGGAATGCACTGATTGGTTTGAAGTGCCATAAACGGAACGGTTCGATTTAATTACTACATTGTGGCGTGTAATTGTGTAAACATTTTACGTGCACGGTGGAAATGACGACGCTCGTGCCTTGATTTACGAAGGTTATCTCGTGTTTCTGTATGTTTGGAGGCAATAGGGTGTTCCGTATTTGATAACATTTAGCAGGGATTCATTGCAGTTCGTGGCAAGAACTTCCTGCGTATGGGCACTTAAAGTACGCACGCAATGCGTATAGTGTTCTTGCTTGCACTGCGCGAATCAGGCCTGCACTTCCTCTAGACACTGTATCCTTGCTACGAGGGATGAACCCACTACACACGTAGATAAATCACGTTAAAGGCACAGTACCGCAGTTTGGTTTGTGTGGAGACTGCAATGAGGGTGAAACACACGAACCTACCATTTGCCTAGTGTGGAGACCAGTTAGGGTGACAAGTACCTACCATTTACTTAAAGTGGAGACTTCTATGCGAGTGTAAGACACAAACCAAACCCCCAGTCCGTACGGAGACTTGAATATGCTTTAAAGACGCAACTGTACCGTCCATTTTGTGTGCTAAAGAAGCCTCGTCGTAGTATATGACGGTGCAGTAGTTGGTTACATAAACACACCGCAGAACTGTGTACAGGGGGGAGGTGGTGTTATAGTCTGTTAGAAGTCGAGTGACTTTGTTAAACATTTTATCGGCTACCGGCTATACGTAACGTTTTCGATCTGAGTCCTGAGAGTATCTGTGTATAAGTTTAGTTTCTGTCACTTGGCAGAGCGCGAATCTCTTGTCCTCCGTACACTGTGTGTGGCGCTGCGGTGTTAGTTTCTGTTTCTGTCACTTGGCGGAGCGCGAATCGCTTGCCGTTCGTACACGGTGTGTAGCGTTGCGTTGTAGCTGGTTCAAGTACTGATTACGGCTGCATTTGCTGCTGCTCGCGTTCTGTCCCGAGCAGCATTAACTTGCCTTTCGTCTCGGTAAGCGATTATGTCCTTACCCACCTGTCAGGAATGCCTGCAGACAAAGAATGCGACTGCTAGAGCTGAGCAGGTGTCACTGCTGTGCAAGAAATTCCCGGTGCTTTGTTACATTCCCTGCTTAGAATGTGAATGCAACGGGATTGCGAATGGTGTGGTCCGTGACGCCTGTACAGTGTATTAATACTTTTCCGAGATGCAACACAAAGCAGTCTATTATTCTGCAAGTTCACTGTACATGTTTCGGGTGTCAACCACACCCATCATCAGGAATACACAAAACTGTAACTACAGCCTCCGGTACTGTGCAGCTACCTCCCTCCAACATGGCCAACTTGGCCATGTTGGAGGGAGGTAGCTGCACAGTACCGGAGGCTGTACTTACAGTTTTGTGTACTCATTGGCCACGTTGGAGGGAGGTAGCTGCACAGTACCGGAGGCTGTAGTTACAGTTTTGTGTACTCATTGGCCACGTTGGAGGGAGGTAGCTGCACAGTACCGGAG
>Ga0123357_10010454_pt1 | contig 11810 bp, 3 predicted proteins | sample TergutEmb28metaG_FD_89873 | JGI IMG/M metagenome (GOLD analysis project Ga0123357, IMG submission 89873) | Embiratermes neotenicus P4 segment gut microbial communities from Petit-Saut dam, French Guiana - Emb289 P4 | ecosystem: Host-associated > Arthropoda: Insects > Digestive system > Gut ...
AGCCGTCTTGTTGAAAGATGTAATCATTACTGTCTTCATTCAACTGTGGCATCAGCCAGTTTTCTAACATGTTTCACGGACTTTTGAATAACCCTGTATATACATATATATATATATATCAGTACTAACAACGGTACGTACATTATATAAAATATTGTTTATATATATATGTTGTGCATTTGTTGATCGGGGTAATAAAAAAGATAACAGTGTTCTTGAATTAGGTATACCCGTGAACCTACCATGGGGGTCGGGATAGCGTAGTCGGTACACTGCTCAGACTACAGGGTGGACTGTGTGTGGTGCGAATTCCGGCAGGAGCAAGAGTTTTTTTTTCTTCCAAATTGTCCAGACTGGCTTTGGGGCCCACCTAGCCTCCTCTTCAGTGGGTGTGGGGGTAAGGCGACCGGGGCGTGATTTTTACCACTCACCTCTGTTTCTGTGTTTAGCGCCGAAGTTGAGAATAAGGGGAGCTATGCGTCTGCTGTCCTTATATGCCTTTATGACGTTGACAGGTACAGCTTTATTCACTGGTCGTAGGTAAGCTAATTAAAGAAGGCATCCGTTTTAACGAAATATACAGAAGTTTGTAAAGTGAACATTCGCCTGATACGTTTCTTCTTCAGAGTGATTTGAACGAAAGAGTTGCTGTTTCTTGATGGCTTTTCAGTTTTCTTAAAACGCCATATGCTGTTGGGAAGGTCAGAGATAACCAAGAGGGAATGAGAGTCATTGAAACACACAAGTTTCTGGTCTGTGCCCTTGATGTTCTGTAGACTGAAAACCGAAATACCACATATAATGATATTTGGAATTTCCATTAGTTGCTAGTAAGGCGGTTGGTCTAGATGTAAACCGAGAGAGAACTATTTAGTGTATTTCCATGTATCGCCACCGTAGTACCGTACGTCGTAAGTTATTAGTACTTGTCGAGGCCTTGGAAAGTGTGGCAGAGTTCCAATGTTTGGGAATGACATTATTAAGTTAAAAATCGGGAAATTTAAGGGCTGATTATTTGGGAAGTTCTTGCTACCATCGATTTCATAATGCGTTGCTTTTCCTTCTCGTATGCAGAATAATAACAGTGTATTTTTGACGTGTAGTTTTGTATGGGTACGAATATTGTCCTTTTTCTTTAATAGTACTGTTAATAATGTAGGTTCATGGTGTTTGAGAACAGTGTGAAGAAACGAACACCGCAATGTTAGAGGGAGGAAGTAAAACGTGGCTACAAACAACTGTCATAATTCATACTTCTCGCCAGGTATTAAAGATATTAAAGATGATGAGTTGACCAGGACACGCTCTGTGCAGATAAATCCCAAAGGTAAGACTCCAATTTACAGTCCGAAACGTAAATTAGAGTGTAATATTAAAACGAATCTTTGAAGAAATTGATTTTGAGATGTGTGCCGAATTCGTGGGGCTCAGGTTACGGTGGAGTGAAGGGAACTTGTGAATATCGGAACTTCCGCTTGTGTACAGTGCATGGCTATCCGGCCAAATTGTAGCTTATAAAGGACTGTACTTTGTGGGTGTAGTTAATTTAGTGCAACAAATCGGAGGGAAAACCAGTGTTAGGAAATGTGAAGTTGAGAGCCATCGGATCGAAGCATAGGCCGATGTAACATTACGAGGTTCAGCTTAGCTGAAGAGTTTGTAACAGAATAACTATTTTTTGGCGCGTTTGCAAAATAGCGAAAAACCACTATCAGCTTCGTCATATCTGTCCGTCCGTCTGCCTGTCTGTTCGTCTGCACGGAACAACTTGTTTCCCACTGGACGGAATTTTATGAAATTTGATATTTTAGTGTTTTTCGAAAATCTGTGGAGAAAATTCAAGTTCGATTAAAATATGACAATAATAATGGATACTTTACATGACAACTTATTTATGATAACATCTTGCTCAATTCTTCTTAAAATAAGAAATGTTTCTGATAATAGTTGTAGAGACAATCAAAACACACATTGTATGATCAATATTTTTTTCCTCCGAAAATCTGGCTGTGTATGAGATAATGTAGAAAAAAAACTGTAGAGCCGGATAGGACATAGATGACAATTCGGCGCTTGCGCTTTGCGTGCTGGATAACAGTCTACAGACACACACTCAGAATATATAGTACTTTCGGCTTTTCTACACGGCAGCGGTGGTTTCGCGAACGCGCCATAATGTTGGCGTTTGTACGTGCATTGCCTGTCTTGTTGTATATGTCCTACTTGGTACCTGAACCTCCGACATTGTAAGTTCACATGTATTTGTGATAGGTATTCGTATTGTTTCTTGTTGGCCTGATTAGGTATGTGCTTTAAGACTAGGCAGGTTCTGACTGCATCACAATCTGCTTCACCGGTGAATCTTACTGAGCACTGTCCCTTAGCTTTTTCAGAAATTCCTATTGACGTCTTTGTCACACTTTCACAATAGCAATAATGCTGAGCTGCAGTACAGCAGTGGGCGTATCAAGAGCGGCTGGCCAATACTGTTGCTGTCCTTTCACTTTGATTTCTTCAGGTGACCCCACGTTAATATGTATTGGTTTTTCATTATGCAATGATTGTGCTTAATAGTGAGGTGTAAAGGTAACCTTGAATGGGGACAGGCCTGGGATTTTCGAGTACTAGAGATAAGTGTTGTGTGTTGAATATACTGTACAGATCTGAGGAAAACCACTGAAATCTTAAACATAAGTTGTTCTGTCGAATTCGAACCTAACTGCAAATATTGTAACAGTTTGTTATCGTTCAGCTAACCTATTCGGTATCTTGATATTGACGTCGGTAGTGTTCGTTGGTCGATGTGATCACTGATATGTTTTCTCAGACCGACGGCTATATTTGTGAAAACCAGTGGTATACCACCAGCATCATTCACTGTTTGCTAGTGTCTAGGCCAAGCCCGCCCAACTCGAGGCATTTGAAATGTGAAAATGTTTTATAATCATTTCCGTGTCAAAGCCGAGATAGAACGCCTAGGCAGTTTTGAAAACTTATGAACTATTCATGCAGACGTACATTATATTACCAATTCCTTTTATAAAAATGTTTGTGAATAGTATTTTTAATAATTTTTCGTATTAGCTCTAGTATCAGTGCATTGTTATTGCACGTGAAGTATGGACAAGTACGCGGGTAACACTATACAAATAATTATACGTATACTTATTCATTCTTCATTCTGTGTATTGAATTTCATGTTGCCCGCATGCAAAACAAATATTGCCAAAGTTGCTCACACCACATAAAAGGCTGAGCGGGCGTGGTCTAGGTCTAAGAGTTAAAAAAAAAGGGGGCGAAAATAAATAGCCAAATAGAAGAAGGCGTCTTACGATACTTCACTTCGTTTGAATGCTCTGTCTCAAAAGTAAACGAATGTGAGAATAAATTAAAGTGTACAAACTTTTGCTACACTGTTCTTGGCCGATTGTTTTAACTAATTTATTTACTTGAAGCAAGCAGCAGTTGTATGCAACCGTTCTTGGGTAAGGCTACATGGAAATGCGTTTCGGCTCTGCATAATGTTATTTATTCTATTTTAGTTATTCTGTTTTCTCTGTCGAGACTTCAAAGTGAGTTGTGCTGTGCGAGGATGTTAGTGACGCGTCGCTCTGTGACCCCGTGTGACATGACAGAGGCATGACGTCTAATGAAATTACAGGAAATGTGGTAGTCTGGCATTTATAGTGTTCAGAAATAACAAGTATAAAATAAAAAGGTAACGTTGATTCTCTGCGTACGTTTCATTCAGCTGGGCAGATTTACGTCCCTGCGAAATAGCGATTACAATGCGTGATTGCAGGCTTCCGCCATTTCTTCGCTCTTCTGGGATATTACTCAGCTTTGATTGGAAGTCGAGTCACCGACGTTTCAGGACAGCCTGTTGGACCTGTCTTCAAGGAGTCCAAGTCGTGGACTGCTTGGCCCTTGCAGATGGGGCCGATAGGCTGTCCCGAAACGTTGTGGACTGACTTCCAATCATAGCTGCGTAACATCCAGTGAAACGGAGACATAAGGATTAAAAATCTGTAAAGAAGCTTTATAATTGCGTTTGTTTAAATATTGTTTTTTTTTTTAATGAAAGTTTATGTCTCTCGGCTTTTGAGGCCAGAGATAAACCTCAGCTGTTCAGTCCACAGCTTTTGAGGCTGGATTTGAATTTGAGCTATTCATTGTACTGTTTTTGGGCTCAAGGTTGAACCTGGGCTAGTTGTACAGGTTTTGAAGCTGAAGATGATCTTTGACTATCCAGTATACATCTGTTGAGGCGGAAGATTAACAAGATGTTCAGTGGGATTTTCTGGTATAGCTATTCGTATATTGTTATGCCGTATTGTGTTGTGTGTAATCGCAGAGCTTGCGTAATAGTTGTATCGGTTTCTTGTCAGAGCCACATTTTATACATTTGTCTATTATAACTAGTGGACCGCTTAGATTATGCAAGGTTTTCAGATATGGCACTAAAGATGATTGTAAATGTGACCTTGCCTAGACTGCTGAAGCTCTAACGCCGGCTTACTCAGCATTATAGTATAATAACTCTTTACATTGTGCCTTTAAACGTTGCAGGATGTAGCTTCCCATGTTTCAGCCATGCTATCGACGCAGCTTTTTGATTGTAGGCCTGCTTAAGTGATGGGGGTGGCGGCCATGGAAAACCTTTTGTTTCTATGCCATTTTTTTAATCGTCTCCAGATCTTACGACTTGCAAAGTCATCATTTTTATCTTACATATTTAATAGCGTGTGATTATAGTCAGCAGTACAGTCTGCGCTATGTAGTTATGAAATATTATTTGTTGAATATATACACGGAGCTGAGAATTCTTTAAATTTTCGATTACAACATTTGTAAAAGCTCTTGTGGAAATTGTCTTTCTAAGCTGGAATGATGACGATGATAATAATAATGTAATCGTCATCATCCACATTCCTTACTTCACAGCAGTTTAGCTGGTTCTCAGAAGAGTCCAGGTTCACTGACCAAGCACTTTTTATTCACTGTTCTGCCAAAAACTTTCTGACTATAGGGTATGTAGTAATTATTACTGCTTTATGCATTATAACATATACAACAGGGCGGCTATTCAGCAGTTTTCAACGTTCGTGTAATTTGTTTGGAATAATACTCGTTGTGGATAATACTAGTGGTATAATGTAGGCCGTTTTCATTTGTCATATTCTTAAAAGCTCTTCTTCAAGTCTGTATGTTTTATTTTTTATCGCAAAGCTGTTTTAAAGCTACAGACCCTTGATTACGAAGGCCACGTACATTACTTAGGTCCGCTGCTGTTAGATATGTGGCATGGTTGGCAGCAAGACTTCGGAGGCCAGGCACTGCCAGCGACATCAAACGCAACTAGCATGCTTGTGGTGGGGACTAGGAAATCAGTCGCAGAGTGCCGAGCCTGAAGTTAGGTCTGTTGCTGGGTGAAACGGTTTGCCATTTCCGCAGTCTTTCATACAAACTTACTGTCGCGCAGGAAAGGTGTTAATTTTAAAGTGGATATTAAGTGGTTATATTCTGCAGAAGTACCATGGAATAAGTGATAATATGTGTTCCATTGTCTATATTATTCGCAGTATGGGGGTGTTCAGTTCAGGTAATTTTTATTTTCTGAGTATGTTTTTTAATATTGAAGTTTTATAAGCTGTGCAAGTGTGACGTACGTTTCCACGGAGGAGTTCCGAAATGTATCAAAGTACAATCACAGAATCGTAATTATGTAATTGTGAAAGAGGAATGAAACTGCTTTCTGCAAACTGTAATACCATGGGTTTTGTGTAGTGAACGAATTTTATGAAGCACAGTTTACCTTTACCTTCACCACTGTATATAAATTCCACAGAATTCGAACCAGAACTGAAGGCCCGAATGAAAATGGTGGTGGATTATACGTCTAAAAGTAGAAGCAATTCATTAACACGTCACTGTACGTGTTCATATATAAAGCTGCTGCGTAACGCTGTGGTCATTTGATTGTGAAGTGAAATTGGTCTTTCTCTTGCATTGTGACTATCATTTCTTCATTAATGTGGCTATCGAGGCCGTAGTTGTGTTGAGTGGTTTCTAAGTGGTATTTCTGATAAACAGTGTGCTGTATTTGGATTGCAGACGAAGCGCGTTCATTCCAGGTCGAAATGTGCCTATGTCGTTTGAAGGTGAATATGGCGCTAACTAGGTAATGGCAGAGTAGGATTGTCAACTTCCTGGCCGTTTTGACTACTATACAAGACAGGAGTGACCATTCTGTTTGGTATTTTAAATGCTTACTTAAATTTTGAGAATCATACTGTCTGAGTAAAGTTACAATGTATGGAATTGGGAATTTGGTTGCAAGGTGAAGTTGTTCAGACTTTTGTATATCCGACACGTAATTTATTTTGTCCGTAGTTTTTCAAAATCTTCCACAGTCATCGACATTCTTCCTCAGGCTTGCGTTCTTACTATACGACACAGTATGTGCGGCAAGTACTGGAAGATTTTTTTGTAGTTATCTGGTTCATTTTATCGACGTCAATTATTTACGGAATCAGCTGGAAATTTCGTTTTGAACAGATGGATACACTCGGTGTCAGAACCCAGTCCTCAACCACAAAACAGCCGGAATAATGTCGCGTTCAGACGCATTGCACACACTTCAAGGAAGTTAGTGTGGAATGTGTTGTGTATAAATGCCTTTAATTTCCAGTAAAAGTAGCCTAGTTAAACTTTTAATGGTTTAGGACCATAAAGGCTTTACTGTTTTTGTAGACATCACTTGTATATTGCACCGCAGTTGAAAAAGCCTTCCCCACTCTTAAAACAAGAGTCTGTCTGAACTTGTTTTTACCGATTTGTCTTCATGCCCTGATTCGCAGTTTTTCCACTTAATTCGCAGGATACTAGCAGCAAACTGAACTACCACACTTGACCATATTCGGTATGCTGTATGTGCATTTCATGCACCATAGTTGCACAGTATTGTGGTTTAATATTCGAAATGTACGTGTTGTCAAGATTTGTATTGTTTGACTTTTAGTTATAACTGTCTCATAAAATTATAAACTTCTAAAAGGAAATTACCTATTACGTGAAACTCTAATACTCATATTATATAAAAATTAGAGGAAATATAGTTAAGTGAATGCTTATAATAACTTCATATGCCAGTTAAAATTGTGTATTTGCACGCCGTTAAAGGCGTATATGAGAGTGTAGGTTTAGCTGCGCCCATTCTTAACCTCGGTTACACTCCCGGCAAAGAGCCCCCATTAAGTAGGGTTCTGTTTTTGCCACAGAGCCGGCTTGGTTTGGAGCTGGTAACCATTGAGCATATGTTTTGTAAGGATTCACCACATTGTGCTTCGCGATTGGCTTGATGCATAAGTAATTGCAGTGATTTAATTTACTTTCCTTTTGCGGAAACTACATGCTCCGTGCTAATGTAATTGCCCTTGGTCATTTTATGGCTCTTTGGTATTGAAGGGGCCGCTATACCAGAGATTTTCTCGTGCTCACTGAAGTAGCATGTTTACATACTAACTTTGTTGAGCCACTGTTTGGTTACGTGACCGTATTCGTTCGTGGGTCATTCTATGTACCTCTCTACTTCCATCCAGACATGAAAGTTGCGTTTGAAAGGACAGATCCTTAGTGGCTTTCAGCAGGATGTGTAAAATGTACATTGTGTCTAGAAAGTACGTTGATATCTTTTATTTTTCTTTCCAGGTGAGTACCGTTGCTGATTGTGCACCACAACAAAGATGCTGCCATTAGTACACCGTAGCGTATGGAATCGCGTTGGCATTTTGGATTCATATGCCCCTCCAAGATGGATCTCTCATCCTGTGCCACTCACCTTTCTAAGTAACGAAAACAGACGCTTCCAAACTGAATGCCACATGTAAATGTAAACTGCGTGCGACGTCGCGCGGGAATGTGTTTCTTGAGGTATGCGCCAGTAAATTCTCTTAGTAAAAGCGGCGACTAATATTTGATTTGGTTACGTTTCCTGGGTTTATGTAGGCGACAGAACATCTGGTAAATTACTATGTCTTGATCTTGCGACGTTATTCTTTAGAACAGAAAAGAAAGAGCGAGTTTTTGTTATGACGTATACTCAGATTCGTATGGGTGTGTGTGTGTGTGTGCGCGCGTGTCTGCCTGTCTTTCTCCGTTTGTGTGTGTGTAAAGTGGATTTCTTTGGAACCTATCGCCGCATAGGAAAGCCCACGCTTCCTTCCCCCAAAATAAATTAGGCGCTGTGTGTGAAGCATGTCAGGAAGTTGGCTTCGTTCTGCAAATAGCTCAGTTCGAATGCCATGTGCACGCTGTAGTCTATACGTGGGCCTGCTAGAGAGAAGTAAGAAGTGGATTTCAGTATTTTGTTGCCTGAAATGTAAAACTGACGATATTTTAAGTTAGCAGGGTATTTTCCCACACATACATTTTGCTTTGTGGTTTATGGATCCTATAGTAAAAGTAATAACTTACGTACTGATTGTTAGAGTTTATGTAGCATAAAATTATGTGGGTGGTGGTTGTGCCATTCACTTCATATGGACAGGGGTGTAAGTGGTCATTGCTTATTTGAAAGTTGCACCCAAACAGTGGGTACAGACCGAATGAAATCCTGAAAGTCATTTGTTGGTTCTGGGCGGACATCGAACCGGAATCAAATGGTGCATTTCTTTCCGTCTTCGTCACGAAAACAGTTTTTTTATGTGTCACATCCCATTGTGTGCAAGCGATGTGAACAGGAAAATGCAGTATCAGTCACAACACAGCTATCCATGCTAGATTATTTGTGTAACTGAGCAACTACATGGGGTTTTCAAGAGTAAACTTGGACCAATCGATGTCTTATCAACCTTGGATCATAGATGGTAATGTGTAAATGATTAATGTAATACCTCTGGTTGACATGTTTTGTTCTATTTAATATTATTTTACATTTTTTTCAGTTTTCCTTCTCTTAAAATTTCTTGAAAGACCAACAATTACTCATATAATTATATATTGTCGGCTTCATTTTGTTTCTTTTTAATTTTAAGATCCTGAAGATGACCTAATTTAGGTCGAAACATCTACCTGCTCCATTACACAAATAGACTGTATTGTCTAGTGAAGATAGTTGTAGTGAGACCGATATTGATTTCACTTATTCGAAACAGTTTGTGTTTGGAATTCGTAACAGCTGGCACATTCAACGCGGGGGTTGGCTTTGTAAAGAGCAGTAATTCGGAAACAAGTTACAGGCATAGCGGCACAGTGTGTTTCGAAAGTAACCGAAAGTTACCATTGATGCTGATATATAGAAAGGTAAAGCAGTCCCGTTACAGGCCTGGAGTGGCCTAGAGGGTTCCAGGAAGTTTAGGTTCCCAGATTTCATGACAATGGCACAGGATGTTGGTAAGGTTGGCAGCCTTACGCACCGGCCGTCTTTACCCCCAGGAAATGCTCCTGGTACTCATTTATGTTAGAGGTTGAGTCGACCCCAGGTCCATAGTGCGATCGGAAGGATTTTATGTCAATGAAAAATTCCAATGACACCAGCTAGGATCAAAGCAGCGACCTTCCGATTTGTAGCACAGCACCTTAACCACTGTGCTGATATATAGGGATATTTAAAGAGAAGCAGTAAGTCTCCTGGAATGTTGCATTATATCGATTGGTGAACAGTTGCCGGCGTTTCGAAGTACCGTAGTGCCTTCATCCTCATGGTCAAGGAGTGTAGGCAGATTTGAACCTTCTGTGTAGTGGTATGGGTCAACCAGGTCTCAGTAATCGCAAACTGCTGGACCGCGAGGATGAAGTCACCAGTTTCCAGGTCGGTAAATGTTCACCACACGACAAGGCCTACGTCCCATTACACTTGAATCTTCAGCAGCATCAGCACCACCACTACCACCGTGAACCCTCAGATCTTGCGATGTTTAAACAAATTTGTGCCTTTCTGAGAACTCTCGACACGTGCTACCTAAGTATGTTAAGGAAGGAATGGATGAAGTTAGTGTGGCAAAGTGCTGTCACTGAAGCACGTGGTGCTGAATTAACGTGGCTTCAGACAGAGCAGGTCGTACAGTCCCTTGGCGTTTTGGAACTTTGACCGCTTGCTCTTGAAACCTCGGTATTACTAGTTATTAACTTTTGTAGCATTTTTTAGCACTCGCTTACTTCGTCTAAAACGGTTGTGTGGATTTTAATGCAGCTCGATCTGAAGAATGAAGGCGGCATTTACATCCGTTATGTTCGCTAAATATTTGCAGTGCACGCGTAAGAGGAAGTTCATTCGCGCCTTTTTGTCTGTTTGAAATTAGCCATCTTGCTTCACATAATTTCAGTGAATACGAGACACAAGTAAATGTAAATATTGTATTTCATATCTTCGGATCGCAGATATTGGATTGCATTGTCCTAAGTATTTCATGTCTTGTGTTAATGCGAAAGACATACTATTTGTTGTTACGCTCTTATCAATACCTAGTAGATTATGAATTCCAAATAGGTGTAAGTGACGGAAGGTTACATCCGTTTTCGTAATATGCTGCTCCTGGTATGTGATGTATAAGCTCAAGTGGCTGAATTTATCATGTTTACGCAAGGCATCCCTGTTGTATTCTGAACCAGTAATTAAAGTGATAAAATATATAGTCTAACACAACTCCATTTTACGGCATTGTAATATTTATAAAGATGGCTTCTGAAAGCCGAAACATGTAGCTCTAAATTCTGAAAAAGAAAATAAAGTTGTGTTATACAGTATATTTTATCATTTTATTTAATTAATTTGCTGAAATCCTTCTAGCCCTTTAGTAAATGCAGTGTTTGCCGACACGCTTGAGGTATTTCAGCAAACGACGGCAGTGCTACCTACAAGCCGATCTTAACGCCAGGTTTACACTGTGTATATCCGTATCTTTTTCACCGCTGCCTCAGCACTTCTGAGGAAAAACGAATTTCATCTGTGATTTGACTTCCCTGCTGTGGGTTTTAAGTATAAGAGCGGCGCCTCTACTTTTTTATGTGATCGGAATGTTACCATTCTGCCAGAAGTGGTCAAAATAGGTGCCGCTGCCCCGATAATATTTTTATTTGCAGGTAAACCCGGCGAATAATCATTTTTCATTATTTTTCCCCACGAAAATGCTTTGGGTCCGTTTTATGACCTGTGTACTGAAGTATTTGCCCGAGCCTATATTGGATATCAATATGGGGCACAGTTTTATTGTCTACTTGTCACAATGGGGCTCATTACGGACAGTTAAACACAGCAGTCTTATCCGTGCTGTGTTCGTTTCAACATATTCGCATTCAGATTTAGTAACGCCACAGCCCCTTTAGTCTGCCTGCTGCCGCGGTTGATTGTTTACGTTTTGTGCCAGAACTGCAAGATGTGAACAATGCAGTTATCGTATTTTCATCTGTCGCCTCTTCAAATAGCCGTAGAAGGCAGCGTATGGCAGCAGCCTAGTTTTCAATGCAAGGACGTTCTTGCGAATCGAGATATAAATAATGCACGGTCCTGTTAAAATTCGGACGTCGCAATTTTAAAACCATCCTTGTAGGGAACGTGAGCCTACGTGTTGGCATCGAATCTGCATATTGTATGATTCGGAACCGTGGCACGCCCACACTTCCAGATTGCAAGTGTGGACCTCAGCTCACAAATCCTCGTAGCAAAAGCACGCGCACTGGGACAGAGGTCTGGACTGATCGATCTATTCACTGTGAAGTCGCCCCCCCCCCCCCCCCCCCCCCTCTCCCCCCCCCCTGTGGTTTGCTGGTGCTGCCACCCCCCCCCCCGGCACAGCGCATGCAAAAATTAA
>Ga0123357_10010456_pt1 | contig 11809 bp, 6 predicted proteins | sample TergutEmb28metaG_FD_89873 | JGI IMG/M metagenome (GOLD analysis project Ga0123357, IMG submission 89873) | Embiratermes neotenicus P4 segment gut microbial communities from Petit-Saut dam, French Guiana - Emb289 P4 | ecosystem: Host-associated > Arthropoda: Insects > Digestive system > Gut ...
AAACCGCCGACAATGGAAATACCCATCGGTTGCCACATGGCTGAACCGATTCCGGTGGATACAGCCAAAGGAATCATACCTAAAACAGCAGTTGCCGTAGTCATCAAAATCGGGCGCAAACGCGAGCGTCCTGCTGCAACAATGGCTTTATCAACCGCCATGCCTCGTTCCCTGTTCAAATTGGCATAGTCTATAAATACAATGCCATTTTTCACCACGATACCAATCAACATCACCATACCAATCATAGCCATCAAATTTAGTGTCGTTTTGGTAATCAATAATGCCAGCATTACGCCTGCAACACCGAATGTCAATGACAGTATGATAATAAACGGATAAGTTAATGATTCGAATTGCGATGCCATAACGATATAAACCAACAGGATACAAAGAACGGCAATCAAGCCTAAACCTTGATTGGCTTCCTGTTGATCAACGGTTGTTCCGCCGATATTGATGCCAATTTCGGGTGGGAGTTTCCCTTCGCTACGCATTTGGTCAATGACTTTATTTGCTCCTGCAACCACTTCGCTCAACGCCACTTTATAGAGCGTACCCTGTATCTTCACTACTCGCTGACGGTTTTGCCTGTCTATTTGAGGAAGTGAAGAACGTTCTACTACTTTCCCTAACTCACTGATTCTGATTGCATTTCCGACATTGTTATAAACGGTAATATTTTCAATATCCAGAATGGATTGACGATATTTTTCATCGTAGCGAACAACAATATCAAATTCGTCACCATCTTCCCTGTATTTGGAGTTGATAGCGCCGCTAAAACGATTCCGTACAAAATTGGCTACAGTTGCCGAATTTAATCCGTTTTCGGCTAATTTTTCCCTGTCGAAATCTATTTGGTATTCGGTGCGGTAATCTTGACGGCTAATCTGTGGATCTCTGTAGCCTTTTACATCAGCAAGCCTCTTTTTCAACTCGGCGGCAATTTGGTCGGTGGCGGCTAAATCATATCCGTAAATTTCGATGTCCACCGTGCTTGCACCCATTCCCGACATCCCCATTCCTCCACGGTCTCCGCCGGGGGTTACCGTGAATTTATAAAGTTCCGGCATCTGCTCCAATTCTTTTCGTATTCCTTCGGCAATATCAAAAATGGACAATTTTCGGAGATCAGGATTTATGAAACTCATATTAAATGTAATTAAATTCGTAGCATTTTCCTGTATTGCCGCCCATGTATTTTTTTCATCCGCCTGTCCTACCGAAAAAGAACAAACGCGTATTTCTTTACTATATTTAGCGTTTATCATGCTGTCTATTTTTATACCGGCGTCTCGTGCAACTTCCATGCGGCTTCCGGTTGGAAGATAAGCGGTAATGGTAATCATATTGTTATCCGACTGAGGCATAAAGTCCATTTTCACAATATTGCAAGCCGGCACCATGATAACTAAAAACAGGGAGAAACAGACAGCCAATGTTCTCCAACGATGCCTTACGCAATAGTCAACCAATCGGGCATAATTATGATCCAACCTGTCTAAACCCCTGCGAATCGGAGCATACATACGGTCGAATACTTTGCCTTGCGTGTTTGTCAAGCGCAACATCTGTGAACACAGCATAGGAGTGAGCGACAGAGCGACAATGACCGACATGGTGATCATTATGGTTATCATCCACCCTAATTCTTTGAAAAATACGCCGATAAAACCGGTAGTCATGGTAAGCGGAAGAAATACGGCAATAATGGTTAAGGTAGAAGCGATAACCGCTACGCCCACTTCGTTGGTGGCGTGTACAGCCGCCTGCTTCGGCGTGCTTCCTCTTTCAATATGTTTTGTTACGTTTTCAAGCACCACAATAGCGTCGTCCACCACCATACCAATCGCTATGGATATGGACGAAAGCGAGATGATGTTCAGTGTACTTCCGGTTATCATCAAGTAAATGAAAGAAGTAATCAATGAAACAGGAATTGCTATAATGATAATCACTGTCGCCCGCCAGCGTCCGAGGAAAAATAATACGACGAGTATAACGAAGATAATGGCGTAAGAAATCGTTTCCTGCAAACTGCTTATAGAATGTTGTATAAATTCGGATGTATCAATAATTAAATTTATTTTAACATCCGGCGGAAGCGTTTTTTGAATATCAGGAATCGCTTTATTTACTTTTTTAGCTATGGAAACGGTGTTTGCTCCCGATTCTTTTTGAACAATGACCATAGCGCCTTTCGCGCGATTGGTATATGATTCCTGAATGCGGTTTTGAATTGTATCGGAAATAGTCGCTACATCCCTCAAATAGACATTTTGCCCGCTCCGGCTGCCTATTACGACGTTCAGCAATTGATCGCTTGCTTTAAATTCGCCTTCCACGCGGAGCGAGTAAGTGGATGTGCCTGTGTCGAAATCGCCTGCCGGCACATTCAAATTTTCCATTTGTATTGCTTGGGAAATTTGTTCAACCGTCATATTATACGCTTCTAATCTTTCAGGCGAAACATTGACTTGAATCTGCCGTTGCGGAGCGCCGATAATCATCACAGCGCCAACGCCTTCAATGCGGTTCAGCGGGTTTGCCATTTTATCGTCTATTATCTTATACAGCGCATCTACACTTTCTTTTGCCGTAACCGAATAAATGACGACCGGCATCATATCCGTACTGAATTTGAAGATGATCGGATTGCTTGCGCCGGTCGGCAAACTTGTTTTGGTCATCTCGATTTTGTCTCTTACGTCGTTCGTAGCCAGGTCAAGATTAGATCCATAATTAAATTCCAAAGTAACAAGCGACATATTGTCTTTGGATTGAGAGGTAATTTTTTTCAGGTTTTCGCAGGTATTTAACACATCCTCCAACGGACGGGTGATATTGGTTTCGATGTCCGAAGCGCTTGCGCCGGGGTAAGAAGTGATAACCGTCAAAGTATTTGTTTCTATCTTGGGAAACAAATCCACCGGCAGGCGCGACAGGGAGTATAGACCCACAATGACTACACCCATGAAGATTAAAGCCGTTGAGACCGGTTTTTTTACTGCTGATTCGTATAAGCTCATTTTTAAATTATGAATTATAAATTATGAATTATGATGTCATCCCGCGCTTGACGCGGGATCTCTCGATAAAAGGAGATTGCGGGTCAAGCCCGCAATGACATTTATTTAACAATTTCAATCGCCGCTCCGTCAATCAATCGTGATTGTCCGGTTGTAACAACCGTATCGCCGGCATTAACGCCGGATAGAATTTCGTAATTAACATCCAGATGCTGTCCCAATTCTACTTTGCGATAACGAGCTGTTCCGTTTTCAATCACATAAACATATTTATCGTTCGCTCCCGTTTGTTTTTGAACGGCGCCATCGGGAACGACAATACTTTGATCGGTTCCGAAATTCAAAGTAACCCGTCCAAACATTCCCGGTCGTACCTTCATGTTTGTGTTATTGATTGTTATCTGCACGCCAAACGTATGGGTATTGGGGTCAATCGTTGGATAAATCAGGCTGACTTTTCCGGTAAACGTTTCATTTTCATAAACATCCAATTGAATATTGACCGGCATATTCATTTTTACCTTTGAAAAATAGGATTCCGACACATTTACAATGGCTTTCAAGGGATTCAACTGTTGAACGGTCAAAACAGGCTTTTGAGCGAAAACATCGCCGTTATCGTAATTTCGATCAGTTACGACGCCATTAATCGGGCTGCGTAATTGCGTGTTTTCCTGAATATTTTTTATCGCTGTACGCAAAACGTCTATTTGCGTTTTTATCTGATCCACTTGTTGTTGAGCCACGCCACCCACTTTCAGCAGTTCGCTGTAGCGAGCGTAATCTTTTTCCAAATTGGAAAGCTGCGTATTTTGTTGCTGAAGGCTGGACGATTCCATTTGCACCAATAATTGCCCTTTGCTTACCCTGTCGCCTATTTCTACGTAGATTTTTTCGATGCGCCCGGGCATGGCAGGCGTAATCTGATTAATTACGTCGGCTTTAACATTTGCCGTGTAAGTAGCAATTTTTGCCACAGGCTCCGCTTGGGCAATCGCCGCATTTACCTTAATCCTTGTATCTTCTTTTACTTCTTCTTTTTTCTTGCCGCAGGAAATCAGAATGGCGATACAAAGAAGAGGTAATATCAGAATTCGATTTTTTGTTTTCATATTGTATATAAATTTTCAAATTTTTGTAACTAACGATTATGTCATTGCGGGCTTGACCCGCAATCCCCTTTTATCGGGGGATCCCGCGTCAAGCGCGGGATGACAGACTTTTTATTTTACTTCCATTCCCAGTGTTTTATCCAAATCGGCTTTTGATGTCAAGTAATTGTAAATTGCTTGTGAAAAAGCTAATCGGGCTTGTGTCAGACCTAATTGAGCGGTATTCAGGTCGAGCAGCGTCCCCATTCCTGTATCATACAGTTTTTGGGAAATCTCGTAACCTTTTTGCGCTTCCGCTATAACGTCTTTGGTCGAAAGCACTTGCTCAACATAATTTGCCATGTTGCTTATATTGCTGTTTATCGCCAACTTCAGATTCCGCACAATATCTTCTCGTTGCCATTGCATCTGAATTAAAGAAGCTTTTGTCTGGCGAATATCGTTTGCTTTCTTAAATCCGTCGAAAATTGGAATAGAAATCGTTATACCAATGGTAGAATAAGGATTCCAAAGATAATCGCCGAATTTGAAATTGTTGTTCATTGACATATAAATGTAATTTCCCGAAAGAGCAATTGTTGGCAAATATTGCGCTTTGTATAATTCCAAAGTCTTTTTCAGCTGTTCGTTTTGAATATCAACCTTTTTTAAGTCCGAGTTATTGACTAAGGCTGTATCCATACCGATAATTTCCCCATACAGACTTTGTTCGTAGTCGTACAGCGTTCCGGATACCGAAATTTCCTGATCCATATCAATGCCCATCAAAGCTTTCAGGGATAGCGATGCCAGATTATAAGCATTTTGCGCCTGTATCAAATTGGGTTTGATATTCTTAGCATTCACGTCGGCGCGTATCCGGTCAAATTCGGAAACGAGTCCCTGACTAAATTTATTGTCAATGTTTTTGTAGTTTAAAATGGCATTGTCGTAACTTTCCTGATATACGCGAACGGCATCTTTAGCCAGTAAAATTCCATAATAGGCTTTTCGGACAGAATTAACCATATTAATTTTGGAAGAGCGAGCGTTTTCTACTGCCAATTCCACATCCAAGCCGGATAGTTCCAATGATTTCCAAAGTGTGGGAACTACAACGGGCCAAGTCAGATTAAATCCTCCTGTCCAATTGTTATCACGACCAACCGTAAATCCTTCTTCCGAAGAAGATGCCGGCTGAGAATTTGCCAGGATGTTTTTCCCCAACGAGCCGTCAGCATAATTGGGAACGTTTTCTTTGAAAGTTTGTTCCATCCCTTGAAACATCGGCGCAAGCATGGTGGTCATATCAAATGCTCCGTCCATATACATCACCTGCTTTTTTAATGTCCGCGTATATTGTCCGACCGCATCAATTTGAGGATACAGCGATGCTTGAGCCGATTTTTTGGCATACTTCTTTTTTTGAATCTCCACATCGGCGATCCTTACCGTCGGATTTTCACTTAAAGCAATTTGAATGGCTTTATCCAGCGTCAGCTCAAGAGTCGCCGGTTTATCCTGAGCTTTTGACATACAAGGAATTAGTATTGTTATTAGCGCTATACTTATTGCTTTACCTGACTTTACATTCATATTTTATTTTTTATGTTCTTTATTACTTATGCAGACAAACGAATGTATAAAATATTTTAAAAAAAGAATATAACGCATTTAAAGTCGTTTGCGAATAATCATATTTTTCCGCACCGGCGTCCGGTCAATAGCCGAGATTAAAGGACGGGAATCAAATTCTTTTTTCTCGCTGCGTAAAGCGCTTGCCTGTTTTACGCCCATATTGACTAATGCCGTTGCCAACATAGGTTCATCGGTATCTCCCAAAGGCAACAACGGCATCACGTCATATTCGTCGGCTGCTATGTCGGGTGTGAATCCTTGACTGTAATCCGAACTGTTAGCCGAATTAAAGGTTTTAAATACGATCGGCAACATTCCCCACCGGTTGTCTTTCTGTTTTACAGGATCGGTTTCGTAAATAAACCACATACCCACGTTTTTTCCGTAGGTTGTTTCTCCAACCAAAATAACATCCATATATGGTTTCAATCCGTTGATGAGCAGTTCGCTGGCTGAAGCCGTACTGTTTGTAACAAGCACATACATGCGGTTTATTCCTAATTTAGCAATGGGAATACTCTGGTCAACTACATTTCCATCCTTATCCCTTACGATCAGATTATCATCAAAAAACGTTTTATTGTAATTATTGCCGTATTGTCTTTTTAATTCATTATCCACAATTGAGTTGTATTGGTCTGTGCAAAATAAATCGGAAGATGTATGATCGGAAATCATGCTTGCAAGAGCTATGGAAACATCAACCTGTCCCCCCGTATTATAGCGCAAATCCAAAATCAATTCATTTACATTGGCTTGCTTAAATTTATTAAAAATTTCATTTAATTCCTTCACGTAAGAGGAACTGTAATCTCCGTTGTCGGAACTGAAAAAGTTAAAAATCAGATAGGCGATTTTTTTACTTCCCATTTCATAAATAGAATCCATAAATACCGGATTTTCTTCGTATTTTGTTACCGACAATGAAATTGATTGAATGTCGCCATTCCGGTAAACGCCCAAAGTGTGAGGCGCGGAGGTTTGACTCAGCAAATCCTGATAATTATCCATCGTCAATTGTTTTCCATTGACAGTGAAGAAAATATCACCCCGTTTCAAATCGGTTAATGAAGCCGGCGAATTGGGTTTGATATAATTGATTACTCCAACTACATCCGAGCTGACCGCATCCTTTCGAAAAAGAGTGAAATCATAACCGGCTTCCATTTGCACACCGTTCAAAAGATCTGATAATTGAGCAAAGTCTTCCGCGATATAGGAAAAACGATCTTCCTGCTTATAAAGTAAAAAATCAAAATATTTGTCGGGAGAAAGCGTCAGGTCTCTGTCTGTCGGCATCAGGGTGTTCCAATAATAAAGAACATCCATATTTGACTGTATCCACTTATTGATATTCTGATTATTCTGCGCCTCGTCCGTTCCCGGATCAGGCGTCGGATCATTACCGTTCTCTTTTGTGCATGAGGAAACGATCAGCAATATTGAAAAAAACAACAGCAGTTTGAATTTTTTTAAGTTTGAATTTTGCATAATTGTGTGTTATTATAAAATGTTTATTTTTCTGATTTCGGAGCTTGCCAGAAATAAGCCGGATCGTGCGTAACAACGGCTTTTACACTCCTGTTGAACCCCTCAAATCCGGTAGGAGTCAGAGAAACATAAGTGTTCGTATTGTTTCTGTATGGACTTTCCGGATTGAAGCAACTAATAGCCGAACATTGCAGCCAATACAGATTTTTAGCCATATACATATCCACATATCCTTTTTTTGTTTGCTTATTTTTATTATTCCAATTGGCATCTTCATTCAGGACGATTGGCTTGTTTTCAATCAGGCGGTTGCGCACTTCTTCGATGCTCAATAAGGTTCCGTCTTCATCTTTCAGATACGCATTGAAGGTTGGATCCATCCACACCCATTTGTTCAACGTCTGAGAATATACGCACGTAATAACATGGCAATCCTGATCATTTGCATCTTGCGGCAAACAGGTAACAAAACGCGATTTAAATCCCATAGACAAATAACATTCATTCAATACGATAGCCATCATTCTGCAATTAATTCCCTGTCCGGTTGTTTTGTAATAATTATACAGATCCATGGCGTCATATTCACTGTTGCTCACATAATGAGATCCATCATGACGAAATGTGTTGTGTACCCATGTCATCAGATTCATGATTTTTGAAAGTTCATCGCCTTGTCCGGCAATGGAATCCAAATCGAAATATTCTCTGACCGATTTCAGACGTCCATTGCTCATGCTTTCATAATCAAAATGAGGCAATCCGGTTGTATCTGCCGGCGTGTATTCCGCTGCTTTTTGCAGAATTTCTATATAACTCGGAATACTTTCCACGAGTTTTATAAAGCGTTCATCGCTTCGGATATTATCCAAATCCGTATCTTCATCCACATGCGCCCTGTCTTTGTATCCGAGATTCAACGCTTTATCAAAATAATCAATGGCTTTATCTTTCTGATTCGTTAAAGAATAAGCGCATGCAAAGTTGTAATAAATTTCTTCGCTTGCCCAAGAGGTATAGGTTTTTACCTGTTCCTGCGGCAATGCAGTGTATCGTTTTTCCAAATCCGACAATAACGATAACAACTGATCATAATTTTTATTTATAAAGGCTTTATAAATAGTATCTCCCTGTTGTTGAAAATACTTCTCAAATTCCGGATTCGTTTTTTGCGATTGTGCAAATGCAGAAATGTTCAGTAAAAAACAGAACAGTACAATGATTTCCTTTTTTAATGTTTTCATTTGATAATCTATGTTGTTTATTGATAACAATATGATGATTTTAAATTATAATGCGAAACAGATAAATCCGCCTTACAAATTCAGGTTCAAAAGTAATCAATATACTTGAGATAAGAAAAAATATGTGAAAAATTTTTATACATTCAATTATTGAAGGATGGATACGGTTTTAAAATAAATTCAAAATTTATTTTTTTTTCAAAAACATAATATTAATTTTGACGTTTAATTTTATATTCACATTAAAAAATAATCTCATGAAGATACATGAATATCAAGCAAAAGATTTGTTTTTATCAGCCGGTATCCCCGTCAAAAAACATGTGCTTTGTTATGAACCCGTTCAGGCGGAATTGGCATATAAAGAGTTAGGCGTGGAAAAGGTTGTGGTAAAAGCCCAAGTACTTACAGGAGGGCGCGGAAAAGCCGGAGGGGTGAAGCTGGCTAAAAGTAAAGATGAGGCATTCACCCAGTCGAAAAACATTTTGGGACTGACCATTAAGGGTTGTCCGGTCGCGAAGGTTATCGTCACCGAAGCCATAGATATTGAGTCGGAATATTATATGAGCTTTGTCGTTGATCGTAATGCAAAATCGCTCATATTGATGCTGTGCGCCGAAGGGGGTATTGAAATTGAAGAAGTGGCGGCAAAAACGCCTGAGAAGATTCTCAAATTTACGATTGACCCTTTGGTTGGATTGCCTGACTATCTTGCACGTAAATATGCCTTTGTTTTTTTCAAAGAAATGGAGCTTGTAAACCAAACGGCTGTCCTGTTACAAAAATTGTATCGTTTGTTCATAGACAAAGACGCTTCACTTGCCGAAATCAACCCGCTTGTGCTTACAAAGCAAGGCGATTTGGTAATTGCAGACGCTAAAATGACATTCGACGACAACGCTTTATACCGTCATCCGGATATTTTAAGCTTATTCGAGCCTACTGAAGACGAGAAAATAGAGGCAGGAGCAAAAGAAAAAGGATTGAGTTTTGTCAGGCTCGACGGAGAAATCGGATGTATGGTCAATGGCGCGGGGCTTGCTATGACAACAATGGATATGATAAAACTGTATGGCGGAGCGCCGGCAAACTTTCTCGACGTCGGAGGAAGTTCCAATCCCAAAAAGGTAATTGAAGCAATGGCTTTGTTACTGAAAGACCCGAAAGTAAAAGTTGTGCTGATAAACATATTCGGCGGGATAACGCGCTGCGATGATGTCGCTTCAGGTCTTCTCGCCGCTTTTGAACAATTGAAAACCGATATTCCTGTTATTGTTCGCCTTACAGGAACGAATGAAAAAGAAGGACGCGAAATGCTTAGCGGTACGCGTTTTAAAATAGCTGAAACGATGGGTGAAGCGACCCGCATTGCTGTCGAACTTTCTAAAAAATAAAAAAATGAGCATACTTATAAATGAATCAACACGATTGATAGTACAGGGAATCACCGGAAGAGACGGCGGATTCCATACAAAAAAAATGTTAGACTACGGCTCTAAAGTCGTGGGAGGCGTCACTCCCGGCAAAGGAGGAGTGGATGTGCTTGGCGTGCCGGTATTTAACACTGTTTCTGAAGCGATCGAAAAAACGCAGGCAAATACGTCCATTATATTTGTACCTGCTCCTTTTGCCGCCGATGCCATTATGGAAGCGGCAAATGCAGGAATAAAACTCATCATCTGCATTACGGAAGGCATACCGGTATTGGATGTAGTTGAAGCCTACCGTTTTGTTCAATTGAAAGGCGCAATGCTGATAGGACCTAACTGCCCGGGTATCATGTCGCCCGAAAAATGTTTAGCCGGTATTTTGCCGGTGCAAATATTCCGAAAGGGAAATATCGGAGTTATCAGCCGTAGCGGGACTTTGACTTATGAAATAGTATATCACCTGACGGCAAACGGCATGGGACAGTCGTCAGCTGTTGGGGTAGGGGGCGACCCTGTGGTAGGACTGTATTTCCGCGAACTTTTAGAAATGTTTCAAAACGACCCTGAAACAGATGCTATTGTCATGATTGGCGAAATCGGAGGAAATGCAGAAGAGCGGGCTGCCGAATATATCAGGGAGCATGTGAGCAAGCCGGTAGTCGGTTTTATCGCCGGCAGGTCGGCGCCTTCGGATAAGCAAATGGGGCATGCCGGAGCCATTATATCCGGCGGATCGGGTACGGCAGCCGGAAAAGTGGCTGCATTGGAAGCCGCAGGAGTCAGAGTTGCCAAAGAACCATCCGAGATACCCGGACTATTGAAAACTATTTTAAATCTTAAATAAATCAAAAAGATCAGTTGTATGAAACATGTTAATTTATTATTTGTGAGTTTGTTATTAGCTATTTCAGCTTTTTCGCAAAACACAAAACTTCCTCGATTGGGAACCGATAAAACGGATGATGTCATTTCAGCTATGACATTGCAGGAGAAAATCTATTTATTAGTAGGCATGGGAAAAGACGCATGGGCGGAACCGCCTGCCGGACAAAAATCCGTGATGCTTGGCGATGCTGCGGGACTAACCGGCGATATTCCCCGCTTGGGAGTTACATCGGCGGTTTTGACGGACGGTCCTGCCGGTCTGCGTATTAAACCGGAACAGAAGCTTGCTCCTCATCCGTTTTACTGCACGGCTTTTCCTACGGCTACGTCGCTTGCTGCAACTTGGAATACAGCTTTGGTAGAAACTGTAGGCAAAGCAATGGGTAACGAGGTGCTGGAATACGGATCCGACGTTCTGTTGGCTCCGGCTATCAATATTCAGCGTAATCCATTGGGCGGACGCAATTTTGAGTATTATTCCGAAGATCCGCTGATAGCCGGTAAACTGTCTGCGGCAATGATTCGCGGGCTTCAATCGAACGGCGTCGGTACGTCGCTGAAACATTTTGTAGCAAATAATATTGAAACCAATCGTAAATCAATTAACGAAGTGATTAGCCAACGCGCCTTGCGCGAAATTTACCTGCGCGGCTTTGAAATAGCGGTGAAAGAGGCTCAACCCTGGACTGTAATGTCGTCATACAACCGAATCAACGGTTTTTATACTTCTGAAAATCGCGATTTGATTACTTCCATATTACGTGATGAATGGGGCTTCCAAGGAATGGTGATGACGGATTGGTGGGATGGAAAAGATCCTGTCGCTCAAATGAATGCCGGAAATGATATGCTGATGCCCGGAAACGACGAACGTTCGGTATTGCTTGACGCAGTGAATAATAAATTACTAAGTGAAAGCGTATTGGATCAGAATGTATCCCGCGCGTTGGCATTTATCATGAAAACGCCGCGTTTCAAAGGCTATGCGCCATCATACA
>Ga0123357_10010457_pt1 | contig 11807 bp, 8 predicted proteins | sample TergutEmb28metaG_FD_89873 | JGI IMG/M metagenome (GOLD analysis project Ga0123357, IMG submission 89873) | Embiratermes neotenicus P4 segment gut microbial communities from Petit-Saut dam, French Guiana - Emb289 P4 | ecosystem: Host-associated > Arthropoda: Insects > Digestive system > Gut ...
TAGTGCCTTTCTTTACACTCAACACACACTTACGCATAGTGATTTCCTAAACACTCTACATACACTTACGCATGGTGCCTTCCTACACACTACGTACACTTACACATAGTGCCTTCCTGTACACTCTACACACACTTACGCATAGTGCTTTCCTGCACACTCTAAGTACACTTACACATAGTGCCTTCCCGTAAACTCTACATCCTCTTACGCATAGTGCCTTCCTGCACACTCTAAATACACTTACACATACTGCCTTCCTGCACACTCTACATACACTTACACATAGTGCCTTCCTGCACAACCTACATACACTTACACACAGTGCCTTCCTGTTCACTCTACACACACTTACGCATAGTGCCTACCTACACACTACGTACACTTACACATAGTGCTTTCTGTACACTTTACACACACTTACGCATAGTGCTTTCCTGCACACTCTACGTACACTTACACATAGTGTCTTCCTGTACACTCTACATACACTTACGCATAGTGCCTTCCTGCACACTCTACGTACACTTACACACAGTGCCTTCCTGTACCTTCCTCATAAACATACACATAGTGAATTCCTGCACAATCTACTTAAACTATCACACAGTGTTTCCTACACACACTAACTACCCTTACACACAGTGCCTTCTTGCGCACACTACATACACTTACACATAGTGCCTTCCTGCACACTCTACATACACTTAAGACACAGTGCCTTCCTGCACATTCTACCTACCCTTACACACAGTGCCTTCTTGCGCACGCTACATACACTTACACATAGTGCCTTCCTGCACACTCTACATACACTTACACACAGTGCCTTCCTGCACACTCTACGTACAATTACACATTGTTCCTTAATGCACACTCTACATATACTTACACATAGTGCCTTCCTGCACACTCACATACACTTACACACAGTGCCTAACTGCACACTCTACATTCACTAACACACAGTGCCTTCCTGCACACTCTACGTTCACTTACACACAGTGCCTTCCTGCACACTCTACGTTCACTTACACACAGAGCCTTCCTGCACACTCACATAAACTCACACATTGTTCCTTCCTGCACACTCTACATAAAGTTACACTTAGTGCCTTCCTGCAAATTCTACATATAGTTACACACAGTGACTTACTGCACAATTTACATACACTTACACATAATGCATTCCTGCACATTCTGCATACACTTACACAGATTGCCTTCCTGCAAACTCTTCATATACTTAAACAAAGTGCCTTCCTGCACACTCTACCTACCCTTACACACAGTGCCTTCCAATACAATCTACATACACTTACACACAGTGCATTCCTGCAAATCTACATATAATTACACATAGTGCTTTCTTGCACATTCTACCTACACTTAAACATAGTGCCTTCCTGCGCACTCTGCATACACTTACACATAATGTCTTCTTGCGCACTCTACCTAACCTTACAAAGAGTGCCTTCCAGCACAATCTACATACACTTACACAAAGTGCCTTCCAGCACACTGTACATACACTTACACACAGTGCCTTCCTGCACAGTCACATAAACTTACACATAGTGCCTTCCTGCACACTCTACCTAAACATACACTTAGTGCCTTCCTGCACACTCACATACACTTACACATAGTGCCTTCCTGCACACTCTACATACAAGTACAAATAGTACCTTCATGCACACTCTTCATACACTTACACACAGTGCCTTCCAGCACACTCTACATACACTTACACATAGTTCCTTTCTGCACACTCACATACACTTACACATAGTTACTTTCTGCACACTCACATACACTTACACATAGTATCTTCCTGCACACTCACATACACTTACACATAGTGTCTTCCCGCACACTCTACATACACTTACACATAGTTCCTTTCTGCACAATCACATACACTTACACACAATAACTTCCTGCACACTCACATACACTTACACATAGTACCTTCCTGCACTCTCACATACACTTACACATAGTGCCTTCCTGCACACTCTACATAGACTTACACCTAGTGCCTTCCTGCACACACTACATACACTTACACATAGTTCTTTTCTGCACAGCCACATACACTTACACATTGTTCCTTCCTGCAAAATCTACATAGCTACACATAGTGCCTTCCTGCACACTCACATACACTTACACAAAAGGACTTCCTGCACACTCTACATACAGTTACACATAGTGCCTTCCTGCACACTCACATACACTTACACAAAAGGCCTTCCTGCACACTCTACATACACTTACACATAGTGCCTTCTTGCACACTCTACATATATTTACACATAGTTCCTTTCTGCACAATCACATACACTTACATATAATACCTTCCTGCACACTCACATACACTTACACATAGTACCTTCATGCACACTCACATACACTTACACATAGTGCTTTCCTGCACGCACTACATACACTTACACATAGTGCCTTCCTGCACACTCTACATACACTTACACATAGTTCTTTTCTGCACAGTCACATACATTTACACATTGTTCCTTCCTGCAAAATCTACATACAGTTACACTTAGTGCCCTCCTGCACACTCACATACACTTACACAAAAGGCCTTCCTGCACACTCTACATACACTTACACATAGTACTTTCCTGCACAATCTACATACACTTACGTACACATAGTGCATTCCTTAACAATCTACGTACACTTACACACAGTGCCTTCTTGCACACTCTACTTACCCTTACACACAGTGCCTTCCAGCACAATCTACATACACTTACACATAGTGCCTTCTTGCAAAATCTACCTACCCTTACACACAGTGCCTTCCAGAACACTCTACATACACTTACACATAGTGCCTTCCTGCAAACTCTACATATATTTACACATAATGCCTTCTTGCACACTCTACATAAAATTACACGTAGTGCCTTCCTGCACGCTCTACATAAACTTACACAAAGTGCCTATCTGCACAATCTACATACTCTTACACATAGTGCCTTCTTGCACATCCTTCCTACCCTTATACACAGTGCCTTCCAGCACACTCTACATAAACTTACACATAGTTCCTTCCTGCATACTCTACATACACTTACACATAGTGCCTTCTTGCACACTCTACATACACTTACAAGTAGTGCCTTCCTTAACACTCTACATAAACGTACACGTAGTGCCTTCCTGCACACTCTACATACACATACACATAGTGCCTTCTTGCACACTCTACATGCACTTACACGTAGTGCCTTCCTGCTCATCATACATAAACTTAGACAGAGTGCCTACCCGCACACTCTACATACACTTACACATAGTGCATTCTTGCACACTCTACATACATTTACACGTAGTGCCTTCCTGCACACTCTACATAAACTTACACAAAGTGCCTTCCTGCACACTCTAGATACACTTACACATAGTGCCTTCTAGCACACTCTACATACACTTAAACGTAGTGCCTTCCTGCACAATCTACATATAATTACACACGGTGCCTTCCTGCACACTCTACACAAACATACACAAATTGCCTTCCTGCACACTCTACATAAACATACACAAAGTTCCTTCCTGCACACTCTACATAAACATACACAAAGTTCCTTCCTGCACACTCTACATAAACTTACACGTAGTGCTTTCCTGCACACTCTACATATACTTACACACGGTGCCTTCCTGCACACGATACATAAACATACACAAAGTGCCTTCCTGCACACTCTACATAAACATACACAAAGTGCCTTCCTGTACACTCTACATAAACCTACACAAAGTGCCTTCCTGCACAATCTACATACACCTACACATAGTGCCTTCTTGCACACTCTACATATACTTACACAAAGTGCATTCCTGCACACTCTACATTCACTTACACATAGTGCCTTCTTGCACACTCTACATATACTTACACATAGCGCTTTCCTGCACACTCTACATACACTTACACAAAGTGCCTTCCTGCACTCTCTACATACAATTACACATAGTGCCTTCTTGCACACTCTACATATACTTACACATAGTGCCTTCCTGCACAATCTACATACATTTTCACATAGTGCCTGCTTGCACACTCTTAATATATTTACACCAAGTGCCTTCCTGCACACTCTACATAAACATACACAAAGTGACTTCCTGCACACTCTACGTACACTTACACAAAGTGCCTTCCTGCACACTCTACATAAACATACACAAAGTGCCTTCCTGCACACTCTACATACAATTACACATAGTGCCATCTTGCACACTCTACATATACTTACACATAGTGCCTTCCTGCACACTCTACATAAATATACACAAAGTGCCTTCCTGCACACTCTACATACACTTACACATAGTGCCTTCTTGCACAATCTACATACACTTACACACGGTGCCTTCCTGCACACTCTACATACACCTACACATAGTGCTTTCCTGCACACTCTACGTACATTTACAAGCAGTGCCTTCCTGCAAAGTCTACATACACACGCACACACACAGTGCATTCCTACACACTCTACATAAACTTCCACATAGTGCCTTCCTTCACACTCTACCTGCACTCACACAGTGCCATCCTGCACACTCTACAAACACTTACACACAATACCTTCCTGCACACTCTACCTACACTCACACATAGTGCCTTCCAGCACTCTCTACATACACTTACACATATTGCCTTCCTGCACACTCTACATAAACTTACACACAGTGCCTTCCTGTACACTCTACATACATTTACACCCAGTGCCTTCCTGCACACTTTACATACACTTACACATAGTGCCTTCCTGCGCACTCTACATACACTCACACAGTGCCTTCCTGCACACTATACATACACTTACACATAGTGCCTTCCTGCACATTCTACCTACCCTTACACACAATGTCTTCCTGCACACTCTACATACACTTACACATAGTGCCTTCCTGCACTCTCTAAATACACTCACATTTAGTGCCTTCCTGCACACTCTGCATGCACTTAAACATAGTTCCTTCCTGCACACCGTACATACACTTACACACAGTTCCTTCCTGCACACTCTACCTAAACTTACACAGAGTGCCTTCCCGCACACTCAACATACACTTACAAATAGTGCCTTCCTGCACACTCTACCTACATTTACACATAGTGCCTTCCTGCATACTCTACATACACTTACACATAGTGTCTTCCTGCACACTCTACCTACCCTTACCCACAGTGCTTTCCTGCACACTCTATATATACTTACACGTAGTGCCTTCCTGCACACTCTACATACACTTACATTGCCTTCCTGCACAATCTACACACACTTACACATATTGCCTTCCTGCACACTCTACCTACATTTACACATAGTGCCTTCCTGCATACTCTACATACACTTACACATAGTGACTTCCTGCACACTCTCCCTACATTTACACCCAGTGCCTTCCTGCACACTCTACATACACTTACACATATTGCCTTCCTGCACACTCTACATACACTTATTCATAGTGCCTTCCTACACACTCAACGTACACTTACACTAATTGCCTTCCTGCACACTCTACCTACCCTTACACACAGTGCCTTCCTGCACACTCTACATATACTTACACATATTGCCTTCCTGCACGCTCACATACACTTACACATAGTGCCTTTCTGCACACTCTACATACACCTACACATATTGCCTTCCTGCACACTCACATACACTTACACATAGTAACTTCCTACACTCTCTACTTACACTTACATATAATGCCTTCCTGCACACACTACATGCACTTACACATAGTGCCTTCCTGCACACTCTACTTACACTTACATATAGTTCCTTCCTGCACACTCACATACACTTACACACAGTGCCTTCCTGCACCCTCTACTTACCCTTACATATAGTGCCTTCCTGTACACTCTACATACTCTTACACATAGTGCCTTCCTGCACACTCTGCATACACTAACACACAGTGCCTCCTTTCACACTCTACATTAACTTACACACAGTGCCTTCCTGCACACTCTACATACACTTACACATAGTGCCTTCCTGCATACTCACATACACTTACACATAGTGCCTTTCTGCACACTCTACATACACTTACACACAGTGCTTTCCTGCACACTCTACATAAACTTACACATAGTACCTTCGTGCACACTCTACCTACACTTACACACAGTGCCTTCCTGCACACTCTACATACACTTACACACAATGCCTTTCTGCATACTCTACTTACACTTACACATAGTGCCTTCCTGCATACTCTACATACACTTACACATAGTGCCTTCCTGCAAACTCTACATACACTTACACATAGTGCCTTCCTGCATACTCTACTTACACTTACACATAGTGCCTTCCTGCATACTCTACATACACTTACACAAAGTGCCTTCCTGCACACTCTACATACACTTACACACAGTGCCTTCCAGCACACTCTACATACACTTACACGCAGTGCCTTCCTGCACACTCTACATACACTTACACATAGTGCCTTCCTGCACACTCTACATACTTACACATAGTGCCTTCCTGCACACTCTACCTACACTTACACACAGTGCCTTCCTGCATACTCTACTTACACTTACACATAGTACTTTCGTGAACACTCCACCTACACTTACACACAGTGCCTTCCTGCACACTCTACCTACACTTACACACAGTGCCTTCCTGCATACTCTACTTACACTTACACATAGTACCTTCGTGAACACTCTACCTACACTTACACACAGTGCCTTCCTGCACACTCTACATACACTTACACACAGTGCCTTCCTGCACACTCTACCTACACTTACACACAGTGCCTTCCTGCATACTCTACTTACACTTACACATAGTGCCTTCGTGCACACTCTACCTACACTTACACATAGTGCCTTCCTGCACACTCTACATACACTTACACATAGTGCCTTCCTGCACACTCTACCTACACTTACACACAGTGCCTTCCTGCATACTCTGCTTACACTTACACATAGTACCTTCGTGCACACTCTACCTACACTTACACATAGTGACTTCCTGCATACTCTACTTACACTTACACATAGTACCTTCCTGCACTCTCTACATGAAATATTCGATTACAGGAAATACAATTAGGTAATTTGCATGCAACAGCTCAGCACACAAACAGTAACTGAGATCTTTAATGCAAGAAAATATATATATATATATATATATTAATTTCAAAATTTAAGCCTGGATTGTTAAGTGACCAGTTATGTTTGCAAGTCGCTGCTTTCCTGTGCGGAACTGTTAAGCAGCAAAACGATACCTTTGTCATATATCTCAGTTTGTCCGTCCGCATGAAAAAAATCCGCTCCTACTTATCCGATTTTCACTAAATTTCGCTATTCGTTTATTTTTCGATTATTTTAAAGCAAATTCCAATTACTCTGAAGTGTGACAAGAAAAACGCCCACTTTACGTTGAGAACATTGCACCTTTATCATAATTTCTTGCTAAATTCTTCTCAGTATAAAAAATGGTTGACAAGTGTTGTGGAGAAAATCAAACGTACTATTTGTGTTCAATAACTTTTTTTCCCAAAAATTTATCATTTACGAGAAAACGTGGAAAAATATAGCAGACCCAGACGTGCCACAGATGGAAATATGGCGCATGCGCATTGCCTGTTGAATACCTATGACTAAACAAACACACACGCATAAAATGTAATACTCGTACTTGTTGCTTGTCTATTGCAACACTGGTTACGCGAAAGTTCCTCGGTGACACATTATCGGTATATTGTCCGGCTTTTTTAAACGTGTATGTTTCACGCATCGAAAACGAGATTTTCTAGTATATAAATATCCTGATGTTGCTGTCTTGAGCCGAAACATGTAGGAAAGTATATTTTGTTAAATAAAATTTAAATATTTATAAAACGATAGAATAAGTAAAAACAAACCCAAATTCTGTATTGTGCACACACTCGTTTTTACTTAATCATGCGCAACATGTTTCGGCATTATGAGGCACAGGAAAGTGGAATACTACCAAGAGAGACCTCTTCCCCCCTCCTCCCCCCTACGGTATCTTTGTACAGTTTCTAACTGTTTAGATGCAGCTTGATTTTGTGATTTTTGTATGAGGTCGAACAAATATGCTAGTTTAGTTGCATTTTTGTTTATTTGTTTTGTTTTTTGGCGCAACAACCCTCCCCCCCCCCCTCCCAGTGGGCCATGGCCTACTCATTCTTGAGATTTCTAGATCACACCCAACGACACACCACAGTCGGTAGGACTCATCTGGACGACTTATCTGCTCGTCGCAGAGACCTCTACCTGACAACACACAACACTCACAACAGACAGACATCCATGCCTCCGGTGGGATTCGAACACACGATCTCAGCAGGGCAAGCGGCCGTAGACCCACTCCTTAGACCGCGCTGCCACTGGGACCGGCAGTTTAGTTGCATTACTAAAGAAAAATTACATTAGAACAAAGTAGATTAAAATTTGTTTAAAATTCTCTTTGTGTTTATATGTTAAGAACTGTAGAGCTGTAGTGAATAATACGCTGAGGTCTGTGTTAACTGTTGTGTGTCGTATACCGGTACCGGTACCGGTACCGGGTACCGGAATGTAGAATTGTTTTGCTTGAGAAGCTGGTAGAAAGTTTGCAGGGCAGACATTCCCTTTTATTTCCTTGCTCTGCTTTATGCGGCATTTCTTCTGTTTTTACTTACCGGCCACTTCATTCTAATAATACAAGTTGATGGCTGTACCTGAGATTGAATTCTTATCAAATGTGAATGCTATCTGTTGGACCTGTACAACAATATCTTTAATGCACGGAATGTGATAACGTGAAATTACTAAACGTGTGTTAGATATCCGACCCATAGACGGCCATAACACCCAATTTTCCTGGCTGGTTTATGGTTCTAACATGTGTTGTATTTTAAATAATTAAGTCGATTTACGTTATACGTACATATATGCACCTACATAAGCCAAATATTTCGTGTTGTTTCATATTGGGAATATATGACGACTGGGTTATTTATTTAAGTGACTGCAAGTAGATACAAGTACCATCTGTACAACTTTTTAGTTTGGGAAGTGTATATTTAAATTAACAAGCTAAACTTTTAACCGACATGTGATCGCTTTCAGGCTTGAAACTTTTAAAAAAATAACGTTCGTCTTTGCCAACAAACAGAAAAGAAAAATAAAACATTAAGAATATATTGGCAGTACAAACTAACATCTTGTAAAGGTGTACAGCCTGAAGGTGACCGCATGAGTGTTGAAACTGTAGCTGGTTAATGTAAACAGGTACTTCTTTGTTAGTGGCTCGACAGCTCTAATGAGTCTAGGTCTCATCGTTACAGAGTTTTCGAGATTATACTCAGACATACCACATTCGGTAGGACTGTTCTGCACGAGTGATCAGCCCGATGCAGAGACCTCTACTTGACAACACACAACGTTCACAAGAAACAGATGTCCATGCACCCGACAGGATTCGAACCCGCAGTCCCAACAAGCTAGAGGCCGCCGACCCACGCCATAGACCTTGCGGCCACCGGGACCAGCAAATACACACTTAGCCAAAGTATAATTAGAGTTGTGAAGACGGCACTGTTATCTACTGCTAATCATTTAGATCTGCACATACAAAGGGATAAACAAATTCATGTTTATATGATGTTCGTACGTGTGTTTTTAATGTTTCTTCCACCACCCGGAAGTAACCACACAGTGCATCACTGATCCCAGTTCAAGCAATTTTTATTGCTAGAGAAACAGCAAGCGTGGACCCAAAATCAATCGGAGTTTTGAGAGGAAATGGGAAGTAGTGAGCATCTAGGGTGACATCTGGTAGGGACGGAAGTAAGATGTAAGTTTGAAGCTCTCGATAACGTTTGGTTGTGCTCTTCACCTCGTGTGAAGCCTTACGTAATTCACTTACAAATAAGAGATGATGTAGTTTGCGTATGACGTCGAGGTTTGGAAGGTGTAAAATAGTTGAATCAAAACAATGAACGTCGATGTGTGCATCACACAAGGCAATCAAATTTTCCCCCCATACATTGGTATGGGGGGAAAATTTGATTGCCTTGTGTGATACTTTCAAATTACACTTGACACGATTTGTTATATGGCACGAAAGAATAACTGACTGAGTTTCATCTATATTCGGCTGCGTTTTAAATTTCAACAACACTGAACATTCAGTTATATTAATTGCAGGGCTCGGTAATACATTTTTTGCACAATTTTCTCGAATACACATTTAAGTGCAGATTGTATTAATTTTCACGCCACTGATGTATTTCTAATTCTTAATATATAAACACTGTTCACTGTGAAATTAAACATGCAATTTTGGTTCGTGCCCTTTAAAACACATACAAGTTTTCCGTTAATTTTACTACTCGCAGTCAAACGACAAGCTTCACAAAAAATTCTATGTCTTCGAGTTTCAAACTTCTAATTATCTACAAAAATTCGTGACGTTTACCGTCACTAGCAGTATTTGTGGACGCTGTATCAAGTGAAGCTCCCGATGCCGCTATCAGACTCTGTACTGGCATTACTGAAAATACGATGATCGTGCCCACACATTACAGCACACTGGAAAACTTTCCGGCACCAACGACATAACACTTCGTTAAACAGTTGATATTTCTTCTTACCGTATACCAGCCGTTAAAGTGACCACATTACGTAACAGACAACTGGACACCGTGGTTTAATCGCCGGCAGGTTTCTCCAAAACTTCCAAGAACGAATATGGGGGCTTCTTCCCCGCAAGCAAAATGGCCGGAGCATGAAGCTCGAGATGAACACACAAGGCTAATAGGGCTCTATACAGTATATAGCGTCCACCAATGTAACCTGGTTTTATATGGCTTTGGAATGAGCCCGAAAGTTGCAGTAAAACTCCCCAAGTTTCCAATATCACACTGAAATAGTTTTCTTTCTAAAGTTCCGAGCTTTTTCAGTAGCGGATGCCGAAACAAGGAGATATGACGCCGCCAGTGTGCACATGTTTGCTACTTTTTCTTACGCAGTCGTCAAACTTGCGATCTGAATGCTCATGTGCTTTGGATTTTCGACGCGATGATGACTTGCTTCGTATTAAATTCGTATTCTGCTACCATAACCGTTGGCAGGAGTAATTAAAGTTTATCTGCTTTTTTTTTTTAATTTTTTCTGCCCTGAAATACAAACTACATGTTGGTATAAATAAAAATAATTTTGTCTCTCTGTAAATAAAAGCTTCAACTCATATATCTGTACGTAGGGCTTCTGAACAGGAACCTGGATAACTCAGTCATTTTAGTGACTAGCCAGTTGACTGGACCAACCGGGTTTCGAGTTGCGACAGGAGAAAGAGATGTATCTCGTCCCAGAAAGAGATATATCTCGTCCCAGAAAGAGATGTATCTCGTCCCAGAAAGAGATGTATCTCGTCCCAGAAAGGGATATATCTCGTCCCAAAAAGGGATATATCTCGTCCCAGAAAGAGATGTATCTCGTCCCAGAAAGAGATGTATCTCGTCCCAGAAAGGGATATATTTCGTCCCAGAAAGAGATGTATCTCATCCCAGAAAGAGATGTATCTTGTCCCAGAAAGAAATGTATCTCGTCCTAGAAAGAGATGTATCTTGTCCCAGAAAGAGATATATCTCGTCCCAGAAAGAGGTGTATCTCGTCCCAGAAAGAGATGTATCTCGTCCCAGGAAGAGATGTATCTCGTCCCAGAAAGAGCTGTATCTCGTCCCAGAAAGGGATA
>Ga0123357_10010458_pt1 | contig 11807 bp, 8 predicted proteins | sample TergutEmb28metaG_FD_89873 | JGI IMG/M metagenome (GOLD analysis project Ga0123357, IMG submission 89873) | Embiratermes neotenicus P4 segment gut microbial communities from Petit-Saut dam, French Guiana - Emb289 P4 | ecosystem: Host-associated > Arthropoda: Insects > Digestive system > Gut ...
AAAAAATTTTTTGTTTAGGTTGGTTGGTTTTAACCCTTTTTTCCGCCCTTAAACTTATTTTTTTTTTTTTTTTAGGGTTTAAAGCTTTTTTTTTTTTTTTCCCCCCCCCCCCCTTCAGTACAAGTAGATTTGGATCTGGAATACCGCTAATGCTGCTTCATAATAAGAACATATCCTGTTTGCAGTAATTCTAGTATTTATGCTTCAGAAATATTTATTTGCTGTTATGAATTACTTTTCACACATGTAGAATGAATATACCAAATCTCAAATAAACTACTACATATGCAATGTAATTTAGTGAGTAGGAATGTGATTTTTGAATTTTTAACCTTGTCAGATATAACTGGACATTTTTTGGTGTGTAATAAACTTTTACCATTTATTCTAATTTTATAATTTTGTTATTTAGCCTCTCCTGCATGTTGTGATTAAATAATAACTGTCTGTGTTCCATAAATATGTATCATGTTGGTTGTGTTATTTCATAACTGGCGCTATTCAAATTCTTCAGTTTATTAGCATACAAAATTTTCTGTCTGTATTCTTAGTTGATGTCAGATCAGTTTATTTAATTTCCCTATACAGCATGATAGAATAGCACTCCAATTAATATGTTAGACACAACAGGGGACATAAATTTTGGTATTGGATGCACTGATGGCTGATACAAACACTGCTCTAAGAATATTTCATGTGGATGCTGTTATTTCTGTGGAGAACAAATTTTTTATCTACTGCTGATAAAATTATATGTGCATGTAGCAATGTCAGATTAATATTTGACCAGATTGACAGTGTCAGTCACTGAGAATTAAATCAGTAATACAGCAAAGGACTTCATATGCAGGAAGTTTTAGGATCCGAGGATGTCTGACAGAAACCATTGCAGCTAGAAGTAAACACTTTAATAAGTTTTTTGTATAGTTATTGTGTAATCCACCAAGTAATTTATGGTTTGTGTACATTTGTATGTTTTGTTCCTGTTTTGTGATGTCAGATTCAGATATTTGGTTCTGATGTTAGTTTCTTATTTGTGTTACTTGTGCCTCTGACACCTTGGTATATGTATTTATTTTATTTATTTATTTCTCATACATTTTATATGCACATTTGGTAACTCAATGTAAGTGATGCAGTACTAATATCTTACAGTCATTTATATTATTTTACTGCATAAGTCATGTGGACCCTAACAGTATATAGTATCTAAGTGCAAGGATAAGTTAGTGCATGTCCTGAGTAAATGATAAATTATAGTAATTGATGTACAGTTGATTCTGTAAGATTCCCTGTCTATGGTACCAAAACAACCCACTAACAGCACAGTATGCCACTTTCTTGTTGTACATTAACAATTCCCATTGAGAAGGAGCGTACAGATATTAACCCTTTAAACACTGAGTTAAATCCCATCTGCCCTTTGCCAGCATTATTCGGAGCTCACCATATTATCCACGTTAGCAGGTAAAGGGTTAATGTTTTTATAATAGTTTTGTCATGAAAAATGGCTGGGGCTCCATGAGGTCTTTTGTGAAAAAATGATGGACTCTGTTCATTGACTTACAACACAGAATGAATACTATCTTTTCATCAGATGTTAGTTTTCTTGAAAACTGTTCACTGATATCAAAAGTTTAAAATCATTAATAGAGTTGATTTCGAGGGAAAACTGATATATAGGATACTCGTGGCATTGTTTTATCCATAACAGGGCGGAACTCTTTGCCGATGGTTATCTGTTTCTTGGGTGGGTGATTTATGGGTTGTGGTGCTGATATTTTTGTCATCTTTTTCCTTTTGTAGTAGAATATTTCTCCAGCTAGAGTTATCATAGCTAAAGCTAACCCAAACAACGTTGCAATGAACACCCCTCCTGGAAAAAATCAGAACAGAACTTTGATGGACATACAATATTTACACAGTAGATATCACACCAAGAGCATTCAGATTTTGGTTTTAATCCAGATGCTTAACAAATGGTGAGCACATAAAACATGAAAGTGAACACAGTTATATCTGTGATCTAGATACCAGATAAATTAATAAAACTTGAAGTTTTAAGTACAGTAGAACTCCTATCTAAGATTTGTCTAGAGGATGAGCTCTTTGTATCTTCAGTGTAAAAAAATAGTAAGTGAAGACTGTGTTAGAATTGAAGTGAAAATAACTGCTTTGGCATACAAAAGTATTATATTCACTGAACATTTAAATGTATGATGGTTTTCTTTGGTGTAATTTATATTTATATTTATTTTGTGGGAGATGAGAAAAACTTGAAAAATTTACTAAAATTGGGTTTTGCTACACATGACTTTCTGTGAGTCCATTCTTCTGTCATTGTGGTGTATGATGACCAATTATGAGATAGCGTACAGCTACAATTTATTATCAACCAACAGCATTGTTGCATTAGAAACATACTCATATGTACATGGCTTCTGCCATATACATTTGTACCATTCACAGGCATTGTAACTCTTGACACTTGCTACAATTCTAGTGTGTGAGTTTGGTATTGTTTCTGATGTCAGTTTACTTCCATTATGCATAATCATGGCATTACTGACAGAAACCATAGTCCAAAGTTGTCAACACAGACCAAAAATTGTGGCTCAAAAACAGATTATGGACCAAATTTTTGTGTCTTATATGTCAAAAAAATGTAAAATCTATAAATGTTGTACATTATTCATATGGGCTTGTGGCAGGGACCACAACAAATAAACTTAAAATGCAGGAAAATCTTTACTGAGAAACCTTATATTGGGATTCTACTACATATTGAACATTTTGAGTGAATATTATTACAATATTATAACCCATTCGTACATGGAGGAAGGTAAGTTCTCTTGTGAATTATATGTTGAACCCCATTTATTGGGCTGGGCAGAAAATATGATGATAACGTAAATGCCTGTATCTTTGTTACTTCCTGGAACATGACTGAGGCAGTGAGCCACCTGCACCATATCTGTCACAGAGGTGGTTATGCCTGTAGTCATGAAGTCAGTCTACAGTGTGTTTTTCTCTATAATGTGTATGCTAAATATTGATATACAAAAGATGGCATATATTCAGTCAGAAGTTTCCTATGCATGTGGCCCAAAAATGAAAACAATTTTAAGATATGTGAGAAGGTTTTTTGAGCTACAGGTTCCATTCTATACTCAAAGAGGACACAGAAGGAACATGCTGAGATAAAACTGGGCAAAATAGGTGCTCATTTGGATGCATCTGCAAGAAAATCTTTGGTTCATTTTGCACAACAAATGGCCATATCTGCATCAATAGCATGAATTGCAACAAAAATCTGCATTTACATCCATACAAGACAACTGTGGTTCATAGACTATGCAGTAGCTACAGTGGTAAGAATGGAGTTAACTGGTACCGTCACATGGTGTATGATGGACAGATAGACCCCACCCTCATTCTTTTTTGGCAACCAAGCTTGGTTTTATTCTAGTGGATATGCAGACTCTCAGAATAACAGAAAATCACATGTTAATTCACCATATGCCATTACATGATTACTGTTGGTGTGCAGTATGCTGTGATTGCAACCAAGCCAATCTAACTGCGGGGATGGAGGGCTGGGTGGTTCCCAGAACTGGTCTGGATGTGGTGATAAAGAGGTAAATCTATGACCCTGCCAGGAATGAAATCCTGATTCTCTAGCTGTTCAGCCCGTAAGTGTACTGACTCAAGTACCATAGCTGTGAGAGTGGAGGAACAAAAAAATTTAATTGTCCTGTGTGTGTTTTTCAGTAACTAAGGTGTACAGTTTTAAGAACATATCTTTTGTTGTGGCAGTATTATTCATATAGTTACTAGTCTTTCAAACGTAACCTTCCTAAACCTTCTGTAATTAATTTTCGTAACAATGCAACAAAAAATTATGCAACACTCACCCAAACTTTCAAGTGTAATACCCTCACTGTCGTCATTGTTGGGACAGTCACCCTTTGCTGATGAGTTCCAATACTTTCCAGATAAAGTTTCAAAATAACGATCCTTCTGAAGATCCAAGATTCTGATGAAGAGGTAAGAACATGGTAAATTAAAAATGTTTTTTACAAGGTACAACTTCAAAAGTTTCGCGCATTATGAAGATGAGGTAGCATGAGGTAGAATGATGTGTGTATAAGGGCACCAACTCACAGGTCTGAAAGTTTAGGAACTAGCAGTCAGATTTCATTCACTTATATGTTGAAGCATTTGCAGTGACACCCAAAATGCTCTTCAAGAACATAATGATGGACTCCATGTGACAAAATTGTTTCAAGGGACTTCTAGTAAATTTAGGCTAATCTAATTAGCAAAACCTACAAATTTAGCTTCAGATGGATTGGTGTAAATTCCACAGGCTCTCTGTCAGTCCTGGATTTGTGTGCTGTCCTTGATATTTTCAGTAAAGCATCCTGGTAGTTGTTTATCATGATCTACCACATGTATGCATATTAGAAAAACCTATGCTGCACAGCATTTTTCTCACATCCTTGCAGTGGCACTGTATTTGAAATTGGAGTATGCCTCAAATTTGTACCAACTGTCTGTGCTGTATTTCCCGTATCCTAGAATTGACACTAGTTTGGTTCTGCCTTGAGCGGTGGGTCTTCAGCAGTGCTACTTTGTATTTTCACTACATGACAGGAACTGCATAACATCATGGGGAAAAAAATTGACTTGACCCTAAACTATGCATATAACAGCAAAATTAGCAACTTCACTGAGTTTTCTTTCCTAAAACAAGTTTCATATGTAAACTTTTCTGCTATCAATAGCCCTTTTAGTTACGAAAATACCGAATGCGATGCATGGTTAGACACTATGGATTTTCTATGTGTATATATTTTTCGAAACTTTGGTTGGAGGTAGTACAAAACAAAGTCAGAATATGTTAACTTCTAATTTCAGTCATGCTGCTTCTCAAAACAGTCATATTTTCATAGTACTGCTACCTATAAAGAATTATGAAATATTACTAAATCACCATCATAACAAAATTATTTTGTTAGCAGCTACTTTGTATTTTAACATCATGCATCTGCATTTTCAGTTTGAAGGATGTTAACAATGCATGGGTGCTCTTTGAATTTACTAAATTTGATGAGACTATTAGAGATGATAAGGCTGTGGATGAAAATATTTGTGCTTTTACTTTAACCATGAAGTTGTCACTGAACTGAAGATGGAGGCAGCAAGTTTATATACGAGGTATATCATTTGTACCTGTCTACTAACTACAGGGCATCATATCCCATAAGACATGTCCTGAATTTTTATAGTATTAGTGAGAGCAAAATGTGTACATTTTTGTTTATTGGCTGGAGATTTGTACTCACTTCCTGCTTATCTCCTCCTGCAGATGGCTGCCCTGCTGAACAGCTATAGCATAAGGCTGCTCAGCAAACATCTCGCCAACTTCAGTGAGATTGCAATTACGTGATACTTCGTACCGAATCTGTGCGGCATCGTGAATAAATGCAAATTTTCCTTCTTCCTGATCAATTACCTAAATAAGACAGAATTTATTGATCACTTTTAATTAGTCTAAAAGACACATACTCTTTGTTATATAACAGGAATGTAAAATGATACTTTCCCTGGATATAGTAGATTTTATTTACAGATCATGTTCATTGATGCTTTTCAATCTACAACATTGTTTCACTAACACGGTTCTGATTTGTTTTGGACCTTAAACTGGAAACCTCTTATTAATGTAATACTTTAAAGGCAAACATATGGTGTGTAATTTGTGAACTTCATTATGGTGGACAGTAGCATAACGGAAGGTGGTAGATGGAATGACAAGACTTTGTGAAAAATGGAAATTATTGTGTGGTGCTGTGTTAAATACTTTATATGCTGGGTCAACTGGTGAAGAGTCATCAACATTTTGAAGGACCATAGTGCCTTCATCTTCAGGATGAAGCAGTTCAGCTTGGATGATCCTTCAGAATATCAGTATTTACCATTTGACATGGTCTAATGTGCCAGAAAACTTGTATTTGCAACAACCTCATATCTTAAGATCTCATGTTTATCAAAATTATGAAATATTTCAATTCTTTACAGATATCATGCAACATTTGTTTTCTATCTCAGATGAAGATTTACATGTAACTGGGTTGTGTGAATGCACTCTATCCTAATGCCCTCTGCGTATAAGAAGTTATATTGCAGTATTTTAAGCATTCTAGGAGATATTTGACTGTGTTCTGCTGTGAAAAAAGTTAAGTGTTGCAACACAGTTTTTAAGAAATTCAGAGCTTTGGAATGAACAAAAGTGCTTTCACAGTACCTTCTGAAAGCCTACACTTGCATGCTCAACTGGTCCTGTTTGAGTTATGGCCTGCAGGATGTGTCCATATTGCTCCTTGATAGGATAATCCCACACTCTGTACTTGGACTGGTCACTTGAGCTATTCAAAGTTATATCCTTCCAAACACTATAAAATACAAATACATTATTGTTTACAGACTGATTACCACTTTAAGCCAGGGAAGCACTTGTTGATCCTTGCCATTGAACTTGCTTCATGTAACTTTACTGACACATAAAATTTGTATTTTTGGAAAAATTTTGCACTGGTCCATTAATCTGTAAGTCGTGATGTGTGATGTAATGAAGGGAAAATGTTTGTTGCATTTCTGTTTAGTGGATGAGAAATGCAGAAAGGGAGTCAAATGGGTTACTGTGAATGGTTCGGGTTAACATTAACACTCTACACTTAATATGGGGATGCCTATTTAAAATCTTGTTCAGGACAGTGGCTATCTTAGGTGAAGGTTTCCTTTGTTTCCCTCATTTCCTTCGATGCAGCTGCTAGGGTGGATACCTCAATTGGTACACAACTGCTTCCTAACAAACAAACTGTGTTATTTATACTAAAATATTGGTAAGTTTTGAGCTCCATCAGTAAGAAATCATTCCTTAGAAGTCAGTGGCTTCTTCCATTTTATAAATAGAAACGAAGGTAGATTATTTCCATTGCTGTGGAAATTCTTATTTCTTTCAAATAGAGCTATAAGATCATAAACCTGGTTGCAGTGTGGTGCTATATAATTGGATTAATTCAGCTGCAAGTAAATGAGTAACTGCTGAGGTATCATGCTTTAATTTTTCAGTGGCACTTTGAGTGTCATTAATTTGTAGTATGAGTTCTAGTAACTTAGCATTGTGTATTTCAGGCTAACTGCTCTGGCACACTTGGGGCTTCCCAGCTGCTGGTTAGTTGTATATGCCAGATTATCAGACTACCTCTACTGACCCAAGTTCTTACATGTAGTTTTGTTACCAGTCCTATATGTGGCCCGAACAACTAATCAGAGGATTCCATTTGGATATCTCCTTCCGTGTGCTTCAGGATCATGAGGGCCCTCTCATGCATTCTCTGGAGTCTTCATAGCTGAAGAAGTTGATGGAGTAGGAGATAAGGAGTTAGGAGATACCACAGCAGTTCATGTACAGACAATATTGGAGGCCTTTTTGAACATGTCCCAGAGATCTACTTGCTTCATGAAGCTTTTATCTGGTAAAAAGCAAAACTTCTGGTCTTAATACTCAACTGCCAGATTATCAGATGCCAGATTAAAGGAATTGTGTATTCTTTAGCTCTTTGAATGTTAATTAACTCACTGAAATTCTTTCATTTGTCTATACTGCTATGGAAATGTGTGTGAAATTCATCATTCTCCTTATTAAGTGTATCTTTGATCGTACGCTTCATGCATACATATCACTCACTGAATGCAATACTGGCACAAATCAAAAATTGCCATTTGGACTAAATACTACAATTGAACTGGAAAATATAACAACAGCATCCAACAATACTGGCACACTTCTTCATCAGAACATAATCTGCTAGATGCAATTACTGTCGAATGTAGTTGTTATATTTTTGAGGTCAATTGCAGTATTAACTCCAAGTGGGCAATTTTTGGATTGTGCCACTATTGCATTCAGCAAATGATATGTGTCTGTACTGTACCTTCTTGTGCACATTTTGGATGGTTTTATCATTATGAGTTTGTTTCAACGTGCCCAATTTTTCTGTATATCTGTTCGCTAAACGTACTATTTGCCTTTGCTGATGATGGGTTGTCTGTGACACATTTAGGTGTTATTTTAGATATGTTAAAACTATAAAAGAAAATTGTGTATCCATGAAAAATAAAGAAGGTATGTGCAATATTGATGGTTTTATTTAAGCAGGTGACAAACTGTACATAGACATGTCATAGCATGTTCAGTTCAAATAGTGAAGTAAGTAATTTTTAAAATTTCTTCCCAGTATCTTGTCTACTGAAGTGAACTGCATGTGTCCTTCCTTCTGAATCAATTATGGACACCAGTGAGAGGCTATTATATTTTCATAATATTTAGTATAAACATCTTGGCACTGGATACTTTAACAACCAAACATTTCTTTGTTTCATATTATCAATAGTACCAATGCAGTTTTTGTGCCAGCTGGAGAAGTGGAAAAATACAACACCATCCAGTATTTAAGGTTTTATGCTAATTGGCCTTTGACAGCACAATTAAAGAGAAGAACTTGCAAATACAGGTACCAGATACTAACTTCATGAAACACGTCATAATAACATTTTATTCAGTACTAAGCCCATAAATTCTTCTTATACTTCAGAACCCAAAAGTGCACAAAAAATGACAAGTGTGTGTACTTATTATTTCTTGACTGGCAAGGACAAGAAGTTTCATTTTTGGTGACAGAATGACGAGTGGTGGCTTGTGAGACTCTCATATGGTAGGGCTGGGGCTAATATTATTATGTGATTGATCAGGATGACATAATACAATGGTTCTTTCTGCACAGTCCCTCAACCATATATTAGAATGTATAGCAGGGTTAAATTTTCTCACATATGTTTGTTTCCGTAATCCTCACCAAATATTTTTTGGGTGATAAAATCGAAAAAATGAGATGGGCAGGGCATGTGGCACATATGGAGGAGAGGAGAGGTGTATGCAGGGTTTTGGTGGAAACCTGTAGGAAAGAGACCACTGGGAAGACCCAGACATAGATGGGAGGATAATATTAAGATGGATCTTCAAGAAGTGGGATGTGGGGGCTTGGATTGGATCAAGCTGGCTCAGGATAAAGACAGGTAGTGAGCACTTAATGCAGTAATGAACCTGCAGGTTCCATACAGTGTGGGGAATTTCTTGACTAGCTGAAAGCTGGTTAGCCTCTCAGGAGGGACTCTGCTCCATGGCGTAAGTAAGTATGTATGTTTTCTGTGTGATGATGACTGAGCAACTACTAAGTTAGGTGTTACATGACAAATTCTTAACCTTAGTCTTCTTGACGAAAATTAGTTGCAAAAAAATTGATGCTCTGTAAATACGTAGCACTGTTCTTGTACATGTTTATTTTACTGTTGCATACTAAAATGAAAATCTTCACAAACATGGCTTTGAAACAACTAGGTAAAAATAGTTATCAAAATGCCAGTGTATGAAATGTTTGGAAAGGTAAGCAGATAGGCCTACATGAAGTCCTCCTTGAAATGCCATCTGGGCTGAACTCAGGTGGCACTGACTTCAGCCCACCCATGGGCATAGCTCAGTGAGTCTGTCCACCACTCGCACTAGTGGTGTTGAAGTCAGTGCAGAATGGCTGGATGGGGCACAGCCTAGCAGACCTTTGCAACATGTAGTGTTCTTTGCAAGTGTTTGAATTGGAAATGGTATCATTAATATTATTTTAAAGAAATCAATCTCATACTAAAACCTTCTATTCAGGTATTTAATTTTTCTCAGAATTTCTGGGGTATGCAGCCCTTGTGAATGAGCCATCCCTGAGAATGATCCAGTTACTCCTGAGAATAACATGAAAAATATCAGAAGAAAGGGTCTGCACATGAGTGTTGATTGCAGACGATAGGAAACTGATATCTCCTTACTTCCAAAGTTTTGACTTTGTTGGGGGTGATCATGGACCAAATATTCTAAACATTATGCTCCAGATCACCTTTCTCAAGACCAGAACACTGGGCAGGTACTTAGTTTTCTTATTTTCTTATATGCTTGGAATTTACACAGTATTTGAGTAGTTCTCTCTTCTGACTACTTTATATTTTTATTTTTGTTTGTGTTATTTCTTTGAATCCCTGGAGTTACAGGGTTGTGTTTGTCCATGTGATGGGTTATGTGATATGTTAAAAGTCATACTGTTCCTGACTTACTCATATAATACATCTTCAGCATTTTTCATATTCTGAAAATACTCGTGGGTATCAGAATTATTGACCACGGTGTAGTTGATACGTGACTGCCTTGCCAGCTGCTCCAGTGATGCAACAGGTGACTGCAATTTGAGAAGTTAATGGGATGAATAACATAAAGACAGTAATGTTTAGAAGTTGTTGTAAAATATGTGTTAATTATATATAAATACATGAATAAGCTTCCATGCCCTGAATTCAAATAAGTGCATGTAACAGAATTTGGAAGTTGCTGAAGAATGAGTTCATTCCAGCCTTCTTTTATTGGGAGTACCTTCCAATTAATGCAGGGTTTGCCCTCTTTCAGTAAATTTGTCCTTATTTTATATGATGCTTATGTTCTCAAAATTAGGATAGTGCAGTTTTTAAGTATGACATTTGAATAAGACACTCTTATTGAATATCCCATCTGAACAACTCACATCACGTACTGCATTTGATATTTATTTAGAAGGAAGTAAGATACTAGAAGACTTCTGCTGAATATAAGTTAAAATTCTTTGAAGTACGTGGAAAGTTAGTTTTCAAGTTTGTTTCTACAAATTACTAAACTAAATTACACACAATTTTACAGGAAATATAAAAGAAAGATTTGTTAAGAGTGTACCGGTCACAGTAAACATGTAACTTATCATAGCACAAGGTTAAACACTTTGTTGAATTATGAGTAATTAGTATCTTAGTGTGAAGCATGGCAAATAATACAGATGAAACATGTTGGTTCTGCTGTAAGAACATAAGAGTATGCAATGTTAAGGAATGTTTAAAATGAAGCCATTTGTATGAGGCACTTATTTTAACTGACAAATATCGTTCGCCACTTCTGCCACTACTGTTACACTTGTGAGTAATTGTCTGAATTGGCTACAGTGGCGCAACAAATGGGCCAGAATGAAGTGACGTCTAATGGTTGTCAGATAAAATAATGGTGCTATGTAATGGGCAGACAATTGTCTACTCTTAAAGAGGTATAACTGGAAGTTAGTGGTGAAACTAATTTATAAGATTATGCTGTAAATATTGTGATATTCTTTCTGTACTTATAAGGCTAAAGATTTGATGTTAACTTATCAACATCTAGTATTTATTGAAAACACATCATAGGTACTCTATATACAGAAGTCCATGAATTATTTTTCCCTGTTTCTCATGAAAATGAGACAAGAAACAAGGGCAATGTAAAGAATTAAATTCTGTACTGGAAATTTAATTAATATATTTTTAATATCTAGAACTTAATTACAAGAAAACCAGGAAGAAGCATGGAAACACACATTTACCAACCAAGCAATACAATGCAGTAGTATGCACTGAAGTTGAAGTCCACTGTTTATGGCCCTATAGAATATGTCTCTATAAATTAAATATCTTCCCTTTACATAAAATAAAGTGTTTGGTTATTTATGTGTGGAATACTATGTACAGAGACCGCCTCTGTGGTCTAGTGGTCAGAGTTTCTGGCTACAGATACAGAGGTCCCGGGTTCGATCCCCGGCGCTACCAGATTTTCTGAGTAGTAGTGGGTCTGGAACGGGGTCCACTCA
>Ga0123357_10010459_pt1 | contig 11806 bp, 10 predicted proteins | sample TergutEmb28metaG_FD_89873 | JGI IMG/M metagenome (GOLD analysis project Ga0123357, IMG submission 89873) | Embiratermes neotenicus P4 segment gut microbial communities from Petit-Saut dam, French Guiana - Emb289 P4 | ecosystem: Host-associated > Arthropoda: Insects > Digestive system > Gut ...
CCACTGGACCCCCTTTTCTCTTGACTCAGCCTGCTCAAGTGTGACTGTCGGTATCTATGGTGAAGTGCCAGCCCCCGGATTTGACATCTAGTGGCCCTATTTGTCAACTTAGGGTACCCGGGCAGCTCACACTTAAGATACAGTATTAAGTATAACATTCCAATATCTAGAAAATTACATTATCCAGCAACCCTTTGGCCCCAGAGGTGTCAGATATCACACCACCTTTTGCAGTCTTTAAATGATGTGAATCATGTATGAGTGTTACTATGGACTCCCCCCCACACACACCCACCAAAAGAAGACACCTTTTAACAGTACTGTAAACCAGTTCATCTCCTTGATCCACAATTTAATGCCATCCTTACTGTAGTGTTTCTTTGTTGCTGTTAAGTATACCTGGCAGGGGGAAAGGATTTAATAATTACTCTGGGCTCTACCAGTGTATATTTTTTTATTTGTCATGCCATATAGTCTTCACATACTTAACATTTCTAAATTACAAACACCACACCATATGGAGCCTCAAAGTGACAGTAAATGACCTTCTTCAAGAACACTGACAAGAGTGTCTTTGACTTACGAGTTACCAGGCCAGTTGGTCTCTAAGCATCTTTAGATACCATGAAATGGAAAATCATGAACCAAGTAAAAATCTCAATAAAAACTTTGAAGATATAATGTGACTGTTTGGTAGTATTGTACAGAAGTTCATGTGTGTTTCATGGATTGAGAAATGTTAATCATTACAAGCTGCAATATTTGTTCTTTTCTTTTAACATAAATATGGCATAGGAAGCTTATATACTAATGTTCACTCTTGACCTGTTACAGGAGGTAAGACCTTAAAATTACTATCAATATTTCAGGGTGTGTCAATAAATACATACACAGGTAAAAGAAGCAGAGAATGACTTGGGGTGTATCAGTAACTTGTGAAACATTTGTTGTGGAAACACATACAATCAAAGAACATATAATTATGTAGGTAGGTCTGTGGTACATAGTGAAGAGTATGTCATAGATCACAATTTTACATTTTATTTTCTTAAACTGCTTCAAATTAATGTGAAAACTTTGCTTCCAACACTTTACTATACATATATATGTATGTATGTATATAGTAAAGCTGGAGATTAATTACAAATGTTAAAAGTATATATATATACACACACACACACACTTTTAACATTTATATTTAATCTCCATCTAGGAAATTCAGATGCTGGTAATTTGGGACATATGACAAAAATACTTTGTTTTTAGGTGCTGGGCACCTCTCTCTCCATTCATTTAAGCATTAGTATGTAGTTACTGTAAAGAAGTAAGTGTAAAACTGAAAATTACAAGGAGCATTGTTATAATAAAAAGCATGGTTTTCTGCAGTTAATGCAGGAAATAATGAATTTATTCTTTCAAAGCCAAATGCTTGCTTCCATTTCTGTGTTTCTTTCAGTATTAACTTAAAATTATAATTAAAGTTTTATGAGCTAAATATTTGTCTATGCATATTCATGGTTATGAATTGAAATATTGACAAATATGAGAATGTTGTTCTTTTATAATACTGTTATTGTGTTCTGATCATTTGCAAGGCTATTATAAGTAACCTGACTTCATATGGTTCCGTTTTTAATATACAGAATGACACAAAAGTCACTTGGATGCTCAATGTTCAACATGTTGCTCTAGTGTTAAGTGAATTTTGTGCCATTTGTAATTAATCTGTTGCCAGTTTGTTTAAACTCTGAGCTCAAATACCATCAGTGTCTTAAAATCCATTCATATAGTTCTCCAGTTTCAGTGAAAGGGCTTATAAGTGTAATAATGAAAGGATTACATCAGTGTCTGTGTGGGAACATTGCAAATTTATGTATACAGCTGGTTTGATACTGTTATATTATACTGATCAAAATTGAAGCCATTGGTATAATACAGAAGCATATACATGTACTGTGTGGGCTCAATATACTACTTCTATACATCATTTTCTGATGAAAAAGAAATCAGAATAGTTACATTTATTATGCATGTAATTGAACTTGGAATTGTAATGTGGGACTCAAACATAATATAGTCATCTATAAGCCAATGGTATGATATACTCAAATCTAAAAGAAGATTGTAATAGTTGTTTTATGACACAATTAATGCTCAACAACAATTATGCACATTTCATTGGTACAATGCTAGCCATATTCCTATCACATGACTGGCTGCAATACTAATTATCATCTTGTGAAAAGAAATAACAGGAAACTATCAACATGTCACTGAAGAGAACAGAGCTTTTGTTTGGTTCCAAGTTAATTTGGGGAAGGAAAACATGTTCACTTTGATGCTGCCAGTTGTTTTCCTTGAAAATTTTCTCACCAAAAATAGTAGTGATAATTTTTCTTCATCTGTTATGCTTGGGAGCTGTAATCTCCCTTGCTTTTTTTTTCTTTTTCTTTTTTTTTCTTCCCCCCCCCCTTATTATTTTGTGTCTTAGCCATGTTCTCCATATGTTCTCATCCCTAGTAAGGTGTACCTGGTAACCTTGGCATCCATGCTTAATGCCTAACATTTTCTTCTTTCTTAACATGTACCTTACACAGAACACACCCAGTAACTCTTTATATGATGGGCTGCCATAATATACACATGCTACTATACATTATCTTTCATCAGTTATTGCTTTATTCTTACAATAAACCAAGTGTTGATATCTGTCAGAGTGCTGCCATCTGGTTCTGCAGTTTTGTAGTACACATTTGATGCTTGACTATTTCTTCTGCCTCAGCATGTGCCTCACAGAGAACACAGCAGTATGTACTGGTAACCGTGGCAAACAGAGTGTGACTTATTCACATCAAGGGTGTGTTGCCTAGTTTAATATCTTTGCAACATAGATGTATTTATAAAGAAAAGGGTAAAGCAATCTATGTTCAGGCCAGAGGATTCCAGGAGGTTGAGGCTCCAAGATTTCATGACAGTCATCCCATGAAGGTGTTAAGGTTGTCAGCCATACATATTGGCCGCCTTAAAACACCCAGTAACTATTCCTGGTATTCATTTCTGTTTCAAGCTGAGTCAACCCTGGGCCATAGTGTGGCTGGAAGGATTATGTTAATGAAATACTCCAATAACGCCATCGGGAATCAAACCCGCTACCTTCCGGCTTGTAGTGCAGTGCCTTGACTGACAGTGCCACCATTTGCCTCCCAAATGTATTGATAGGCCTTGCAATATTTCTTTTGTAAAACTTCACTGAGTATTGTCTAATGTTGAAAGTGGCAAGCATTCAGCATTTCTGAATTAACTTTGTCCCTTTGGTGTGTTCCATAAGATACAGGTGTTTGGCATGTACTCACTTTTTAAGTCTTCCTTTTACAGTCAAGATTTGGAACTTCAGAGTAAGAGGTATTCTGAAATTAATATCCTTTGATTTCAGTATGTGATATTGGACCAGAGGAACATCTTCCACATGAATGAGGAATGTGTGCCCTACTCCTTCTGTGATTTGTTTACCCTATTATTTAAAATTTCTTACTTTGTTTGTGGTGTTTAAACAGTATCTGGTTTCTCACTCCAAAGCACTGCTGTTTCTTTGCAAGTGTGGATTTATTACATGGGCTTTCACCTTCACATTTTTAACTTTCACTAAATTAACAGTTTCCTCATAATTTCAGTTGTTGTTCAAAATAAACAATTGTGCATCTTTACATAATTACTGATTAAACCAAATTTCTTTTTGAATAACAGCTGCAAAATCATTAAATAATTTTGTGTTTTCATGTTTTGACATGCACATTTAGAACTGATAATTTATAATTCTTTAATTAAAAGACTCATGTTGAAGGGCTAGATTTCTTCTTCTTTCCTTCTGACACTACAACCCTCATGGGTTTTGGTATTCTGCACCAGATCATTCTGGACTTTCCTATCTCTGATGATTTGGTTCCAGTTTCTTAGTTTTAATTTCTTTATATCATTTATCACTTTGTCTGTCTATGTCTTCTTTGGCTGTCATTTGGTTCTTACTCCTGTAGGGTTCCAATCAGTAATCTTCTTAACTAGTTTTATACCTTCCAATCTGTTAAGATGACCCTGCAATATTCTTTATGCTTTGATGTCTTTAACAATATAATTTCCTTTTAGCATCTTCTGCATTTCGTTATTATTTCTTATTCTTCATCCTTCCTTAGACTAATTGGTCCAAACATCATCTTTAATATTTGGGTTTCAAAAACTAATAAATTATTTATGTCTTGTATAGACAATGCCCAGGTTTCACATATAGGTCACTACCAGCCTCATCAACATCCTATAAATATTCCTTTTATTGTCTTTGTTATTGAATTTAGAGGTCATTTATCCTTTATATGCATAATATGCTCTATTTCCTTTCTTTACTTCTGTGTGTTATTTCGTCTGATATGATAATGGCATCATTTATTATTGATCCTAAGTAAGAAAAACAAGAGTCCATTGCAAACCTGCACATTCCTGTTGTTATCTGCTTACTCTGTGTGTCATCTTACTGTCATATATTTTGTTTTTCTGGATTAATTGTCAGTCCTATACCTTGTGCTGCTTTATCAGACTCCTGTAATGGTTCTTCCAAAGCTTTTAAATCCTTGACATTATGGCCGTATTATCTGCATATGCATTAATCTGTAACATTTAAGTGGATATATTTCCCCTGGCATCTAATTTCTTTATGTTACAATCCAGTACTAAATTGGACACAATGACTAACAATGCATCACCTTGTCTTACTGCTACATTAACATCAAAACTTTGTGTCATGTTGTTCTCTATAACTACTCTTGCTTGAGAGTTCGAGTGTCATACTTATTAATCTTATAAGTTTACTGGGAATTCTTTGTAGCTGTAATAGTTTTATCACTTTATGTCTATAATACTATAGATTGCTTGCTTAAAATCTATGAAGAGTATATCTATCTGTATATTATACTCACATACCTTTACTATTACGTGTCTCAATATAAGTATGTTATCGATTGTTCCCGTATTTGTTCTGAATCCATTTTGGTAATCATCAACTTTATTTCTGTGTATTCTGTCAGTCTGTTGCTTATTGTATTTGAGAGTGTATATACAACTTAAAAGCGTTATTCCTCTGTAATTGTCACCTTTATTCTGATCGCCTTTCTTTTTTGAATCAGGGCTGTGAAAGCATAAAATAATATAATGTTTTCATATTTTTAAATACACATTTAGAACTGATAGTTTATGATTCTAAACTAATATAATATATAGGAATAACCACTCAGGAGGAATGGAATTAAATACAGCTACTTGGCCACGACATACATGTAACAGGAATGAACAATTGTCTTATGAAACTGAATTCAGTAATCCCATGCCTTAATTGGACAGTATAGTAACAAATAATTTTTGGAGGTATTCCTTTGGGGTTTTATTATGGACTTCCTAACATAACATTTTTGACATTTATTTGCTTGCTAACACTTAGACAATGGAGCTAAATATATTCCCAGTCTTTGCTTATGCATTACTTTCATGTGTGGGTTGGAAATCCTAGGAGCTTCACAGAACAAATTTGTATATCTGCCTGCATCTGGTCTATACATCTCCTAGGAGTTACAAGTGACTTGAAAAGGAATGCATAAATAGGGATTTAGTGGTGCTGATGGAGATTCTAGTCTTCTGGGATGCTACACCATGGTTGATTTTGAATTGTGATAACTATTTACCAATTGACATGGCATTACATTCTAGATGAACTTGAAATTTCAATCAATTACCTTTATAAATAAATAAATAAATAAATATATGTATATATATATATATATATATATATATTCAAAGTCAGTAATGTGACCAAATTGTGAAGTTCCCATTATATCAAATTTGGAATATTTTAAGTATGATCTCAGGTTCTTTGGCAAGATTTCTACAGCTCTGTGACTTTTCCTTGTATTATTAGACCTGGAACCAGTTTTATTGTAGTTATTTTTCTGATTTCATCCTCCAACTGACTTCTGCTTTCTCTGTAGCTGTTATCCTTATATTTACTTAATGAGTTTCTGAAATTTGGTTCATTCTTCGAGGAGTGTTGCTCATTTTTTAGTGAAGGCCTGTTAGAATCCAGTCTTCCATGCTTTTTATATATATTTTGAGATTTCATGGATTCAGGGTGACCCACTTGGTTTTCATCCCAGGGCTTCTGGGAACTGGCCTTAATGTGAACCTCGTTTCTGTTCAAGTAATCCACACAGGCAAATTTAATGGAACTGGAACTGTTTCCAACACCATTCCAAGAATTAATGGAGCTGTGTGTATTCTGCTGTTCACTTCCATTCCTGGAGCTCTTAGGATCATGTCTATTCTCATGTTCATTTTCAGGCCAGGTATTTCTTGAGTCTGCCGTGCTGCAGTCAGACGTATTTATTCTGTTGTATATGATGCTTTTTGACCCAACATTGTATTCTTCAGTTACTGAATAGTTTTTGTTGTGTTTCTGGTCCAGGGTATGTTCTGCTGCAGTTTCTGATATGCTGTCATTAGCTCTTCTTAGGGAAGCTCGGTTAATGTTAGTTTTTCTCAGCATTGCCTGTAAATAAGAATTCATAACTTAGATATTTTAACTTGAAAATGACCACATTTCATTACAGAGAAATTACAGTTGCAAGCTATGTGGGTGGATGAAAGACTTTGTGCAGACAAACCATGTTTCACAGAATTAGGTTTTGCATCTTCATGCGGTCATTTTGATGGTGTTTATGGATGCAATATTTGAGATTCTCTCAGTGGTGCTCATGGAGATATAAGTCTTCTAGGATGTCACTTCTTGTTGTCAGCATTTTTAAGGAATATAATGCCTTCTTCTTCTTCAGGGTCAGGCAGTGTTTGTAACATCCCAGAGGGATTTTATCTTCATGTTTTTGTATGTTTCCAAGAGGGTTTCCTACCAAAAGCAATATGGATTTTTTTGTCTTCTCCATCCTAGCTGTATGTTCTGTCCATCATATTTTCCTGAATTTCACTGTCATAACACTAGGTGACCTGTATAAATTATGAAACTCATTGTCATGTAATATTATATATTCTCATGTTCTTAATTTGTTTTAGATCATGTATTATTTCCAAAATGCTTGTAATTTAAACACTTCCTTCAGAGAAAGAGACCATAATTTGTATTCTATGGAAATAACTGACGAATATGTGTGTGTATGTGTGTGTGTGTGTGTGCGCACGCATGTATTGTGACCTTTGGTGTGTTAAAAGAAAATATGAATATCCTCATAACATTTCTGAAATGATGTGGCACCCTCATCTTTCCTTGAATCATGACCATGGATTGACCTTCATACTATTGCTGGTCCTACAGTAGGGCACATGTAATATGACCTGGTTCAGCATGTACCATTACAGGTGTGACTTTAGAAACACAATCTCCCAGACAAATCATAATATGTTAAAACTTGCAGGGTATATATATACTTCCATCTGCTATCTACATGATGGACTTTAAATCAGTGGTTTGTGTTGTTACATATTTCATCTGGCTAGTCACTAGTTACTCGCCAGTGAAACAGTTACCCACTTAGTACTGCGATATCAATACAAATTATTGTCTTCATTATATGCTCACCACAATGCGGCTATGAGCAAAACAACTTTACTGGAGTAGCCAACAGCCTTTCTGGCTATGTAACTTTATTCTCATCACGTGTCAGTGCTTAATATTAGCATTATCATCAGTGTCCTTTAGGCTATCATATGTTCTACACATGTTTGGCATAATACATTATTACACTACTGGACTTGTTGTGGTGAATTATTGTGTAGGTTCGTGACTGTCCTGTATTTGCAATATCCAATTTCTTTGTTACCTGGAAGTTAAATGGTGGTTTATCAGTTTCCTCTGAATCACTCAAGTGCTTTCCTTTCATCTCCATTTCAGTTATGCATTTGTTAGAATAGTCAGTCCCTCCAACCCATGTTCCAGGCTGATAGCTTCCAGTTACATGACTGTAAAGTTACAAATATAAAATTATATCAGTAATTTTGTGACTACAAGATACATTATTTATACAAATGAACAATGCCTGTGGCCATTATTCTGAAAATGACACCTCAATTTATGTGCTCTTACTATAAAATATTCTGAAGTCCATTCAGTGAGTGCTGCTCTAATATATGAGTACAGGTGTACAGGTAAACTGGACGAATCTCTTAGGTGATCATGAAACTTTACAAAATTGTTTTTCAAAAAACACAGTTTACAACATCACATATCACACATTAAATACAGTCTGCGATGAGAAGAATTATTAGTAGCTACATAATGGTAACGTTAGTGTGCACACACTTCATGATGAGTGGATTTGATGATCTGAAAGTGCAGTGGGTGACAGTGCATTAAAATACACTATGCTGGAATGTAATTTATTGACTGGGATATGAAGTGGAATAAGAACTGATTAAAGAATTAGATGCAAGTAAGTAGCTGTAAAGAAGTGTACATGAACATTAAAAGAAGAATAAAGTAACTATGTTTAGTGTTATATAGCACCATCTGACTGTGGATTTCACCACATTAACAGCCAAGTGTTGATGGACTGGGTTGATCTGGCTCAGAATAGGGACAGGTGGCAGGCTTTTGTAAAACACGACAATGAACCTTTGGGTTCCATAAAATTTGGGGAATTTCTTCACTAACTGAGACCTGGTTAGATTCTCAAGAAGGACTCGGCACCATGCAGTAAGTAAGTATTGTATTGTATTGTATTGTATTTATTGAGTGTTCGTCAAATCCATACAAGGTACATAACTAAAGGATATTGAACTTGTCATCTACAGTACAGTTTTGGCAAGAGTTGAATACAATAGAATAAAAATAGTGATTACAGTTGTAATAAACAGATAAAATTGAATAACAAGGAGCAGCCAAACCTAGAATATCTGTATTATCATACAGCCATGAGAGGGCTCCATGAACATGTCACATCACCATTTACATGGCAGACCTACTAGAAAAATTGTCAAATGTCAAAGTACTCAGTGTGATTTGATTTTTGTGTGTGAAGGATGTCATACCAATGTCAATTGATGGTCAATTGGTGGAGGTGTACAGAGCACATGTAATGTCCTAAAAACAAATGTGGATATGGTGAAATGTTTTCAATAATGGCAGGACAGATTTTGATGACAAGGAGTGACATGCCAAATCATGTCCTCCATCTCTAACAAGTGTGTTGTGCCAATGCCGTAATTAGAACAGACACATTCAGCTGACTGACAGTGCCTAAGAGCTAGATACTTCACTGGGTAATGCACACAACTGGATTAGACAAAGATGTGCATGCTGGGTACCAAAGAACTTCTCAGGCTGTCACATAAGTCTTCATACAGGACTCTCCCACATGCATTTGACATACTATGCCAATTAGGAGAGCAGTGTCTACGGTGTATGGTTACAGGGGATGAAACATGGATTAACATGTGGCACCCAAAACTGGAAATACCCATCATTTCCCCCCAGGAAAGAAATTAGAAGCAATGCTATCAGATTTTGGCAACTTTTTGGGCCATAAATGCATGCTGCTTGTGGATTCCCTTGACCATGGTAACATCAGCTGCTGAGTGTTACTGTGGTACAGTTGAGAGGTTACAGCTGCCTATGCACTGCAAAAGGCATGGCTTGCTGCACCGTCATTCTGCATTGTAACACTTGGCCTCATACTGTGAACTAGACTTGCGACTGGTTGTGGCACTTGTTGGGAGGTTATGGACCACCCTCACTACAGTCTGTACTGTACGCCAATTGATTTGCATCTCTTTGTACTCTTTAAGAAGCGCCAGTCTGGCAAGTGATTTGCAGAAAATGCCAGTGTTAAGCAAGCTGTCACCTCCTGGCTACAGACATTTGACACTGATTTCTTCTGTGCCTGGATAGAAGCCTTGGTGCCATTGTGGAAGAGATGCTTAAATGCTAGCTACATATCACATGTACTTTGAAGTCAGACTAAAGTTCTTAGCATCAGAATGTTCTTTATCTTATTTCTGAAACTCCAATCTACATGAACTTACCCTTTGTTATTGTTTTCTAAATTCAGTAGTTGTTTGTCCACTACACTAGTAGATTCCTTCGTACTGTATCCAGAATATCTTCTTAACCCAGCACTATTTTCTGTGTTTTGTGAATTTCTGTTGCTGGGAATATCCCCTGATATCTTGTGTGCTTGCTGCAGTGTTGGTGGGGTGATATTTCTCTGGTTACACATTGGGATGGTATCATGTATTATGTTGTTCTCCAAATCTGTTGAATGATTGTCTGGCTCTTGTCTTTGTCTCTAGGAGAAGAGTTACAACTTATTATTGTTATACATTACACCATTAGCAGAGCTACAGCTTTTTACTGTTATCTGTTACACTGTTAGGGGAGTTACAGCTAATTAGTGTTACATGTTACACTGTTATAAGAGTCATGTGTTGTTACTGTTGTACCTTTCATTTTTATAAGATCTGCATGTGGAATTCCATATATGCACAACCCTGCATTAATTCGTAATCATCATGTTCTTATTAGGTTTCTAGATTTTGAGACCTGTTAAATAAAGTTAAATTTTAAAATCATCGTTCAGGCGAAACTAACTGCCATATGTTGATTAGTATAATGTTAACAGTTTAAATGCTCGTGGGCTGTATCTCTTTCTAAGCAGTTTTCCTTTTGAGAGGCAGAAGGCAATAAGGTGGACAAATACAGACCTAGACCTCTGTCTGGTGGTCTTAAATGGCTCTGCATAATTCGAACATAACTTCATAATTAGTAGCAGTAAAGTCACTGAGACAGAATTCAAAATAGAACACTTTACAGCTTTCACCCTTGTATACAATGACCTGTATGTCAGTGACCCCCTGTACCTTTGCAGTAACCCTCAACATCTGGAGGCCATCTCCTCCAGTTCAGAAACTGTTATCCTGGCTCGTTTCAAAAACGCAAAGTTCAGTCATTTTGCTTACTCTTTTGTGTGAAACCAGAAGGAAAGTGGCTTATAAGGGATTTATGTGGCTTATGAGAGAAGATGTGGACTAGATTCTTCTGGCAGAGGGTAGAGATCAGTGGTGGGTTCTTTGTGAATATGGTGGTGAAGTTACGGTTTCCTTAAAGTGCAAGGAATTTCTTTAATGGCTGGATAACTGTTAGTTTCTGAAGAGTGATCTCCTCCATGGAGTTACTCAGTAATGAATAGTATTTGTCACTTTGAAAATGTTAATACCGGAGCTGTGGAGAATATCTTTCTATAGAGGACACTGCTGATATTTGTGATCCAATTGCAGCTTCCAGCTGCCCATTATGCTAATTTTATCAATGCTACATCTCAGGAATTAATGAATATGCCAGACTCATTCAATCCATAGTGGTTTCATAAACATGAGAAACATCCTCTGTTAGGGGATACAGGGCAGTGGACTGAAGCGATACTGAAGCTTATGGGGCCAGACATTATTTTAATCTAGGGCTATCAATGTGGTATAAAAAAATAAACATACACCAGCTCATTAAGTTATGACATGGGTTTTATTTTAGTATATGCTGCCTTTGAACTAATATGGCCCCAGCGACAAGGATGTAGTTAGTAACTTGGTACTGGGCAGCTGCTAGGCCTTCATGTTTTTGCCTGTCAGCTCCTATGTAGTACAGTGTTGTTATCTCTTTTTAATGATCTCATACTGAGACCGGTTGCTCATACTGAGACCGGTTGCCTTAGTGTGCAGACGTGCTTACATGAGCTCTTGACTAAGGAGAGAGGATGGGCTGCTATCTGGA
>Ga0123357_10010460_pt1 | contig 11806 bp, 10 predicted proteins | sample TergutEmb28metaG_FD_89873 | JGI IMG/M metagenome (GOLD analysis project Ga0123357, IMG submission 89873) | Embiratermes neotenicus P4 segment gut microbial communities from Petit-Saut dam, French Guiana - Emb289 P4 | ecosystem: Host-associated > Arthropoda: Insects > Digestive system > Gut ...
ACAGATACAGCTGGGAGGTGCTACCCCATCCGCCCTACAGCCCCGACATGAGTCCCCCAGACTTCGACCTGTTCCCAAAATTGAAAATCAACATGCGTGGTGTGCGTTTCTCTACGCTGGAGGACCTATCTGCCTCCGTTACCCGACCCGTCAGACAGCTCAACTATTCTACAGACCTGACGGGTATCATGGACCTTCCAAAACGTTGGGATGCAGTCATTCGACAGAAGGGGGACTACACTGAAGGACTATAACACTTTTCCGCACATCTGGTGTTCTATTCTGTAGGTATTGCGTTCTGTGCATTTCTTTTGAGATCTCCCTCGTATTATATTTTATTGAGTGTATTTTGTTGATGTACTAAATGTAGAAATATGCACGGTACAGGAACACGCAATTCGTGTTTCATGCAGTTTAAAAGGTTTCTATACAACGCCTTGCACCGACTACACAGTCACAACACAAATAATCTACCCTAGATCACTCCTCCGACACAGATGGCACTGACATCTTATGGTGGATTCCACATACACATACATTTTAGTAGCGTTAACGTTTTGCAAAATTTATACGTAACTGTACACTTTCTGAATACGTAAACTGTTACATTCAAGAAACTCCGTGACGATGACATTGTGAGGTGTAACATGTCAAGGGCAAATTAATACAATTCTTTGCGACTTACAGCTTTTTTGTCCGTGGCTGGTTAATGTTGATACACATAAAGCATAAACGTACACCCCTTACCCAAGTGGTAGAGGTCATATCAGTGACAAGAGTGGGGGAAAGTGTAAGAGAAATAGCCACTTGAGAGAACAATCAGTAAAGACAGGAATAAACATAGACCTTCAAGTTATTCTAGTACCACCTATAGTGCCCTAATAGGGGACGAATTCACTGTCTGATGCCCCTGCATTAATTACACAGTTCTTTGACGTCAGCAAATACAGAAAGCAACGCCGAAAATAGCAAACCATTCACACAAAGAAGTGACTTTCCAGACGGCAGACAAGGCCACACAAGAGTTTTCCTGATCTTTCAGTAGGATCGCGTGCCACACTTTCCCGGTATTGTTATGCAAACGACTAAACAGTATCGGAAGTGTAATACTCACAAGCGCCATAACAAATCCACACAGCTCTTTAACAGTTTTCAATAACGCCCCTTGCTGCATTTGAAGACTCAGCGTTTGTAATATGAGGTTTACGGGATATGAGCACGTGTAAAACTAACGACAACATGCAACGATTCATACCACACGTCCGTCCACTCGGGTGCTGCTACAAGGAACAACTCAATCTTGACTCAATTTTAAATGAGCTACTTGACTAACTTTGTTGGGTGAAATTGACTGAGACCCACACCAATGCATTACAACTCACGCTTCGTATAAGGAGCAGAATATTATATTTTGATTGTGTTTGTTATATATTAAATTAACCAGAAAATAATTCGAATATTGGGAACGGCACGTTTCCACTTTTTTACAATACCGTCACCGCAAAGCAAACTGGGGGGGGGGGGGGGTGAAGCCACTGCCATCACAGCAATATGCCCAAACAGTTCAGAGCAAAGATCTGCGGACAATGAGTGCAGAACTGTCAGTTATATGGGCACGGATACGGTAATAAATGAAGTATCAGAAATTAAGAACACACGCCTGCTTACTAAATGAATCCGACTTCTCCCAGAAAGCTGACAGCCTTAAGTCAGCAATAAAAATCCCCTGCCTTCTATTAAAGCCGAAAATTCATTACCACAGTTACAACAACCCGCTTCTGAACCTTAACCTCGATCTGACAGAACAACCCATATCCCAAGCCATACATGTTTAATAATGTCAACGCTACTCTTCCACCTACTCGTGGGTTTACCAAATGGTATCTTCCCTTCGAGTTTTGCAAATGAACACGTGTCAAAGTAAAGTACACGTGCTCTTGAATATCTTCGATCTAGCAAATATGTGAGTCGAGATCAAAAGCGGGACGCTCAGCTACGACACCTCTACGTCACTCACGCTTCTATCCTCCTGCGACAGGGCGACAGGGCGTGATAGTTTTAACACGGTCCTTCATAAAGGCGTTTTCTAATAGACTTGTATCAGACTGGAATACGCTTACTCTAGCTGCAGTCAGTGCACTGAAGGGGCGTACTACGACCCACACGAGTGAGGCAGTGAATATACTGAACACGAGAGCCGTCGGAGAGACATAGAGGACTACACAGGTCGCCTGTCGAAACCAGCAATAAGCACACAGCTGCTTCTGGAAAGTAAAGTTTCTCTCGTCAGCTAAGTACAGAACCCATTACAAAGAACTAATTTAATACAATATAAACGGTCTACGTATGCTGGGCGATTCTTATGTTTTACCATGCTGTTTCAAATAAACAGATTATTTAAAAACAAACGCCATGTAAGAACAACGGAAGAATAGAGTCGTGACCTACGAAATAAATATGCTTAAATATATGAAGCTACAACGCGCTCGCAACTGTATCTCGTGGGAATGTAAGACGCCTGGTTTCCTCAAAAAGTTCCACGTTCTAAATGGGGAAAACAGTAAAGTAATCAAAACATCATGTAGTATATGAATATATAATGCATCAAAAACAAAAAATGTGAATATGTTATTTTATTATTTAAGGCAACATGTTTCGACTCTTATACAGTCATCTTCCGGTCCTTCTAAGATACGGATCCTTATTTAACAATGTTTAAAATGCATAGTGGAATCCCAAATGCTTACATTCTTGACATAACTATGTATAAATACAAGTGCTTGAACTTGTATTTATACATAGTTGGGATCCCACTATGCATTTTAAACATTGTTAAATAAGGATCTGCATCTTAGAAGGGCCTGAAGATGACTCTATAAGAGTCGAAACATGTTGCCTTAAATAATAAAATAAAATATTAAAATTTGTTGTGTTTGACTGGTGCATTATATATATATATATATATATATATTCATATGTGTGTTAAACACTTCGGGATGGCAAACATTAAAAAATAATAAACATCACGTGGTAGTTCAGAATCTTCGTGAGTTTCAATATACAATATCCGACCATGCACAGAGAACGAGAAGCTTAAAACACGAATTATTCATTCATAACTTTAGCCCCTCATGACATCTGTCACAAGCCTACGACACAGGTGTGTCGGAGGCTTGTGACAGATGGCATGTCGTAAGTTGGTGGATGATCAATCTGTCTTAACACAGCCGCCACACATTCCGTTGAACTACAAGGACGAGGAGTTTTTAACTGTCGCCATGTTTGTCATTTATGGCATGTCAAAAACTGAAACGCAGAATTCAGAGGTGCACACGAAATATCACGTTCCTCCTATGGATGCGAGTTTTCATGATTTGTTAGCGGTGTAGCTACGGTATCAGTTCTTCTGAGATACGACACGCATCACAGAGTAAATGCTTCCCGACGTTTCGAAACCACGTAGTGGTTGCATCACCAAGGGTATAAATGTAGATATCCACTCTTCTTGGACATTTCGACCCTTGAATATGAAACCACTACGTTTTCCCGAAACGTCGGAAAGCAGCGTCCAATGATGCGGTGTCGTGTCCCAGAAGAACGAAAACTCAGCTCCTACGACTCATTCATTATTTAGCGCTATCAAACCAAGGGCTGAATGAGTATTTCGTGCTGAAGCCATATGTCGCAACACACACACACACACACACACACACACAAATCCTTAACTACTGTAGTCGCCACATCAAAAGTTCGCATGGCCACATCTGCCGGTACGAAGATTAAACAAGACAGGCAATATACGCATAACGTAACATTTAGCCACGTTCGTACAAAAACTTTTGCAGTGGAAAAGCAATAACTAATACACATTGTGTGCGTGTGTGTGTGTGTCTGTGTCTCTAGCCTTAGGTACCCAAATGCAGTTCGCATGCGCCGTGTTATATTGTCATCTGTGGCCTGACATGCTCGACAATATTTTTCCACGTTAGCTCATAAACTGCGCAATTTTCAAAATAATAATAATAATAATAATAATAATAATACTGAACATTAAATTGTGTTTTGATTTTCTCTACGACTTTCATCAGAAAATAATTCTCATTCTTAGAAGAACTGAGCGAGATATGATCAAGGTATTACGTAGGTCTTCATGTCAACTACACAATATTCGTGTCGGATTTTAATAGAATTTGAATTTCCTTAACATATTTTCGAAAATACTCAAATATCAAATTTCATGAAACTCTGTCCTGTGGGAGCCGAGTTGTTCCATGCGGACGGACAGACAGACGGAAAGACGTGACAAAGCTAATAACCTATTTTCGCAATTTTTCGAACACGCCTTAAAATACCAAGGCGTGGCGACTTCTAGTGACAAGGTTCATATCATAAGTTTCATGTGAATCCGTAAATTGCTTCAAAGTTTACACCGAGACACACATGCTGACAGAAACACCGACATTATGGTATCTTACGCATATCTGTTCACACGAGAATATGAGAACATGCCGAATAGCCGGACTCAACTTCGAAGTCCCTACGACGCTATTTACTAAGATGGCAGAGAAATTCATGTCCTTAAACACGTCTGTATTAACCTTTTAAAGCCTTGCGGTTTCTCTACGTACCACCAGGTTTAACGTTCAAAAATTCTACATGGTGCTTGCTTTGTTTTGAGTTTTTCGTTCGGATCTCAGAACAGACAGCGACTTTTGTTTTGTACATCATTAACTTACTGGTTTTTATAACCGTGGTGGAAAGCGTTTACAGCGCGGTAGGACTGATTCCTTATACAAAGCAGATTACGTTTCATCTTTGAAAGGTTAAATAGTTTACGATTCTAATTACACACGAGGCTTAAACACAATGTGCCAAAACGCTTGACGCGGGAGGGGGGAATAGTCGATCACGACACAAACATCAGCACAGGATATTATAGTTAGGAACTTGTACTACAAAGCAGTTAAACTCATTCCAACTGTAAACAAAGCAGGACGAGTGAGACACATTCCAAAACGTTTTATCGTGTTTGACGCAAGAGTTCCTCTAAACTTACACAGGCACCTGAGTATCATCCTCTTTGTTGAAAAATATTCGCACAAGGTAAATAAAGCCTCCGAACAAGAAAGAGAATTAGTTTACATAAGTTAACATACTTTCGTATAAGAAGTTAACAAAACCATCAAAGTACCTGTAAGAGGAGACACGAAAATCTGCACCCAGCAGAACTGAAAATCCTATGCCGTATTACAGCAAATATAAAATACATAACCTAGCACCACCGCTTTTAAGTATAACTGAAATAGCATACCTAATATTAAAAGTACACGTGCACAGTTAGTTGAGCGGAACTGTAGAGCCAGTGAGAATTTAAAGTTATAAAAATAATAACTGAATTATTTAAGTATCAACATGCTGGCACAGCAGCCGAATAACCAATTATAGTGTCAGCACGGGTAAAGAAAATCAAACACAGATTAAAACAAAACAAACAGCTAACAAGTTGAAGTTCAATCAATGCCCGATATTGCCATTTAAATTGAACCGTACCTTCCCATTTACATGTAAACTCAAAAGCCTAGTTGTTAACTTGTCGGCACAGTATTAAAAAAACCCCATCACACTGATGAAAACGATAGTGGTGATCAAGATGACGACGACGATGATGATGATGATGATGATAATAATAATAATAATAATATAACGTGAAATAAAAATTGCACACAATACTTAACACAAAATAATAATAATAATAATAATACATAATAACATAACACATAATAACACATAATAATAATAATAATAATAATAATATAATAACGTGAAATAAAAAATTGCACACAATACTTAACACATAATAATAATAATACATAACATAACACATAATAATAATAATAATAATAATATAATAACGTGAAATAAAAAATTGCACACAATACTTAACACATCGCCAACAGGCACAAAGACAATATGCCGAAAAACGCACTTTTCAAACAATACCACATTATTACAAAGGTAAAAATAACTGCCTACAATTAACATACTTTTAACGGGGGTATCCTACTTGAGGTTCTTTCCGATCCTATTTAAATTCATTATGTAAATCTTGTGAGAGTGCATACACTTTTCACTGCGTTTATTTTAATTTTGTAATAATTAAAGAAATTATAGGGGAGGTGTCTAATACGAACCCAATTAGTATTCTGCCGTGCAAACAACCGACTGTGAATATCATACCTGAATAAATCGAGTGCCAATTCCAAACACGATTGTCAATCTCAAAGCACATGCTTTGTGACAAACAAACCACCTGGCAGTATAAAAAACGAATTGTGGTTAAAAATGACCGCTCTTGTCGATACTAGCTAAAACAGGTTAAGTAAGTCTGGAGGGTTAAAATCCATAAAAACGGAGCAGTCTATTGCACGAACGTAACCTGTATATAACAAATACCTAAAGAACGGTGACTGCAGGTCTGACATCAAAGGTTATTATTATTCTTTCTTTCCTTCTTTCTTGTCACAGGCCTTTTCTTCCCGGCACATCTCTTGAACTATCGGCGATTCCTAACCGTCGCGCTTTAAGTTTTACATTGTACTACTTCCCGTTTTCGTATGGCGTTACTAGCACAACTGCCTTTTGTATTGAGTCTAATGAATGTTTTCCTAGTGTGGCTTCCAAATTTAAACTTTTTGGTTCTATTTCGATGGCTCCAATTAACTCCGGTATGATCACACACTTCATGTTCCAAATTCCGTGTATCTCCACACATAAAGTCATGCATTTTACTTTCTTTTCTGTTTCCTTTTGCATGGCATTTCTGTCCGCTGGTATTGCCACGTCTATCAGTAGTTCACGTTTTCCCTTTTTTGTTTTTAATTATTGTACCTGACCTATTTGCCGTAACTTCTCTATCTGTCTGTACTCCATTTCGTAAAACTGTCACATCTTCGTGTTATTATCATCATAATCATCATCACACGTGTTGTCCTTGATCCGCAACTGTGTAAATAAAAATTGTCTTTAAAGCATTAGTTATTCATTCCGTTCAGACAGTAAGCTATCCCTGTGCAGAAACACATATTCAGAGCACATATATTATGAAAATAAACCCAAATACTTAGCGCCAATTTCTCATCTACAAAGTTCAGTCACGAGAATCTTGTTGGTATAACTTTAAGACCCCAGCCCTTTCCGCATGACCTGTGTCCATGTTTAACGAAACGTGTGCAGTTTTATATCTACAACCTTTGAAGTCGCTATGCAAACAGACTAAGCAACTCACAGCAAGTTATGATCAGCAGCCCACTGACATATGAAAACGGATTCCGGTAAAACGTGCAATTGAAGATAAAGAAACTGGAATTTTATATTCCCGTTTTACCCTACAATACATCACAAACTTAAGCACGTCTTAAGGAGGATTCATATTTCAAAGATGAACGTGCTGGAACTAGAAGCAAACTCTGTATTACATGTTAATTCACTAATCGCAGCTAGTCCAGTTACTGATGCTTTTATGTGCCACTTTTAACTGTGGTATCGAATGTCGAAGGCACAGTTGATAGCAATCAATCGTCAGCTATTCAAATACAACAAGAAAAGCAGAATCAATTAACAAAATTATTCACAATGATCAACTTTCCCTTCAAATCTACCCCCTAATTGATAGTTTCCCTGCATTAAAACACTCTTCTACTAGTTTACTGTCAGAATGGCTACGAAACAACTGGATGTGTTTCATCCAGTTATGTTCTTAACACAAAGAAACCAATAAATGTGTATCAAACACATTCGCTTATCAAAAACCTAGTAGTAGCTACATGTTTCGACTCTTATGAAGCCATGCTGAGGCGGTAAAAGATTTTACAAAGCGAAAACGTGCAACAGCATAGTTAATATTATTAAAAATGATATCAAATTCCGTTACAACTATTATATCCCTAAGTTACAACTATAACAAAAATTCTTATCGAAGACATCAACCAATACTGATGGCTTGTCACTCTTACTCTGGCATAATAGCTGCCAGCCATGTATATTGAAATATATTAAAATTATTGGGCAGCCGATTCACAATTAAATATAAGATTGGGCGGTCAGGCATTAGGTTTTTAATAAACAAATGGTGGGGTTGGCGGATAATAATTTTAAAAAGTTACGTTGAAGATACCATACAGGCCATAGAGCTTACAAGACAGAGAATGTTGTACCACGCAACAGTGATACGCGTTCGCGTAACTATTGATACCGCGCAAAAGCAGTAAGTATTCAGAGTGTCTCCATTCTTGCCTTAGTTTTCCGGCAGGCAAAGTGCAGCTTTTCGACGCAGCATTACATTGTCATGTGTGGCCTGTCTAGCTCTAACATATTATTCACACACTAACTCATAAACGGCATGGCTTTTGGGAATATATATATATATATATATATTAAACATACAAGTAAAATGTCTGGTTTGATGTACTCCACAAACTCTGTACTAAATATTTCTCAATCCGAGAATTCAGCTAGACTGTTCTCGTTGCACCGTGCATTTTGAAATCTACCTAGTTCACACACCAACAAATGCACTATTTACTAACTTGGTTAAAAGTTTTAAATTTACATTAAAATACACAATAATATCGATCCTACATGTTTCGGTCTTAACGACATAATTTTGCTGAGTGTTTTAACATAAATATAACTTAAATTAGGTACAGATATATCTCCCTGATGATGGTCATTAAATACCGAAACATGTCGGAGCGATATTATTGTGTATTTTAATGTAAATTTAAAACTTTTAACCATTTAGTAAATAGTGCACTTGTTGGTGAGTGAACTACGTAAACTCAGCTTGATATCATCATACATGTACATAAGTAAATATGTGAAATACCCGTCATTCTTGTAAGATTCCAATTAAACTCGGATTTTCTCCACAGATTCTCGAAAAATACTCAAATATAAAATTTCATGAAAATCCGTCCAATGGGAGCCGAGCTATTCCATGCGGATCGAAAGGCATTAAGTAGCTAATAGCCGATTTTCGCAGTTTTCAGAACGCGCTTAAAATGGGTACTTATTCCATCTTCAGCACGAACGTATTGAGAGTATGTGTACACTAAAAAGCGGCATGGCAGACTGAACAATGCCCTTAAAGCTGGCAACAAGCAGTTAAACAGTTTATACAACAGACTCATCAGACCTCCGGGTGAACTGAACATATATTCATGTTGTAACACCGTCAAAGATATGTGGGCTGTCCAGAAGCCCTGCATTTATGTGTATGTACGAAGAGTCCGGTACACTTTGAATTGCAGGGGCCCATTCACATACTCTTGGCAAACAATTTTATTTTTAAAGATAATTAGCCCAAATTTTATTAATCTTAGGACGCATTTCCATCGGGCTTCGGGAGCGCCTTTGACAACCAATAACCTAGAGAAACTGGTAAAGTAACAACATCCTTACAGAGTAAGTTTAAGAAAGCTTTAAACTCACGAAAGATAAATTCATCAAAGATGTCAATGAAACCAAGACATTTCGAAGAGAAATCAGTAAACTGGAAATATTCGTAACTGACCAAGTGAGATTCCTGTTTGGGCTCATGACGTAAATCGGTTTGAGAAGAATATAAATAGCATGCAGAAAAATGAATTATCCCTACGGGACAGCAAATAAATAACACAAGTAAATACGGATACATAAAAATCACAAGATACCAGCATTAGGAACAAAAAATAAGGCAATCTGAAAAGACTTTAACATGTATCTTAACATATAAAGCACAATATTAAAACGGTGTTGGGGAAATGGACTGGAAGGGCGTGTACTAGATTCATAAGCTGAATACAGCAACACGTGGTTCGCGGGCTCTTATGAACATCACAATTAAACTTCGCGTTTGAGCAACTGAGGGCCTACTATTAACTGTTATTATCTCGAGAGGGATTCTGCTTCTATGGAGTTGGCCAATTAGTTGGGCCAGTCAGTCGGTCAGTTTTAAGTTCTTCATAATCATGAATAAGGTTCATGACGGCAACAGGGAAAGGATGAGTTCCCGGAATAAAATTCAGTTCAATAGCTGTTATCACACGTTCACTAACTACCAAAGAACTGCAGAGTGAAATGTAAAGTATCAAATTTTCAGGAACTTTGTCATTTATGCAGGTGAACCAACGCTGTTGGGTACTGAACCTAGGAAGCCAAGGAATGCATACATAAGTTGTGGGAAAAAACTCTCGGGAAACGTCCGTTTCAGACATTGAGATTTAAATGGGACGGAATAAGATGGAGCTTAGGGTGGTAGCCCGTAAGGGTGGTGATTGATGGAACTGGCTCAAAATCGTGTCTGATAATGGGTTTTGTTATTAACAGTGATGAAGCAACAGACTCTGCCACTAGGGTGTTAGTTATAAGAAAAAGCAGATACAGTATACCTGATAAGACGGTAAACTCATCAGAATAGACCTTACAAAAACGGAGATGCGTCACTGTTTGCACTTCCATGCATGTTCAGGCGAGCTTCGGCACACTACACATCTGTAACAACTAGCTACACTTAAACGCAATTAGCAAAAAATTGGCTTACTGGAAACTTATGTACATAAAACCACAACACGTAAAGTTAGGTCTGCATTGTATTGATTGTAGTGTCCATTTGAATTTCGAGAAAGTTGCTTTATTCGTGCAGATTTTCTGCCTCTGCATTTTTAGATTCCGCCGGAACTTAGCATTCAGAAAGTGAGAGGTACGAAGTTCTTAGGATCTTTCTGAGTCTGGAAATGAAACGGTGATGTAATTTATTCATACTTTAGACAGAAGGTTAGATCAGATTACAGATTAGGGGAATTGATCTATTCAGACTAATATTTTATAATCTCCGTTATGACATCGATAATGTTCCCTGTTTTCGTGACCTTACTCAGCCATTCTAGGGGAATTCGGTTATAATATGGCAGACAAGGGAAGGAAGAACTTCATAAAGTGGTTATGTGATCACTGTGTTCATATTCTAACACGTGCACTTCATTCCCACACTCCAGCTTCCCCTCAGCCGCATTAGAGATGTCATTAAGGCGCTCGTCTACGTCACTGGAATTCTGATGGGCCTACACGGAAGCTAAACATGACTGAAATACAATGGTGCAATTGATTAAACTGTTCTAAAATTCAAATTTCCAGTACATTTGTTTAAAGTACGCGGTACTGCTGAGCAGAGAATCTCCCCCTCTGGTTCTTCCTTGATCTCCCTCAACATCATGAATCAACTCAATAGCAACAAAAATTCATTAGTGATGAAAATCTCACCCCTACGTGATGAGGTGACGTCACAGCTTACCTGCTGCCAGGAACACATTATTATTCATTAGCCGCTCACCCATCTGCACTAATTACAGTCTTTCTCACGTTTCACGGCTAAGACCCTATCCTTTGCTTTATATTCGGAGTAATTTCAGGATATCCTGGTAACGGTAAAGGTCGTCAAAGTTGCTAGACTACATGACAACCGTTCTCAGTAATTACAGTTATACAAAAACAGCGAGAAAATGAAAGGTAGAGATGAAATTCGTCCAACTCTGTCTTTTAGTTAAAGAATAAAAGACCAACATGATGCCACTTGGTATTTTATTTCACTTCTTATGTGCTCAACATGTTTCGGACATTAATATATCCATCATCAGGAGCTTGCGACTATTCTGTTGAATTACCACATTGGTCTTATTGTTCTTGGTTCAATGTGTGTTGGAACAATACGACCAATGTGGTAATTCAACAGAATAGTCGCAAGCTCCTGATGATGGATATATTAATGTCC
>Ga0123357_10010463_pt1 | contig 11805 bp, 11 predicted proteins | sample TergutEmb28metaG_FD_89873 | JGI IMG/M metagenome (GOLD analysis project Ga0123357, IMG submission 89873) | Embiratermes neotenicus P4 segment gut microbial communities from Petit-Saut dam, French Guiana - Emb289 P4 | ecosystem: Host-associated > Arthropoda: Insects > Digestive system > Gut ...
ACACAGCGATAAAGCACCGTACACATCAGCTGCACAGTTCTGAAACACAGCGATAAAGCACCGTATACATCAGCTGTACAGCTCTGAAACACAGCGATAAAGCACGGTACACATCAGCTGCACAGTTCTGAAACACAGCAATAAAGCACCGTGTACATCAGCTGTACAGCTCTGAAACACAGCGATAAAGCACCGTACACATTAGCTGCGCGGTTCTGAAACACAGCGATATAGCACGGTACACATCAGCTGCACAGTTCTGAAACATAGCGATAATTACATGTACTACTTTTTTTAACACAAAAAGGAAATCCACATTTGTACATTTGACAATTCCCACAACAAGTAGCTAATATTATTTACTTATTCAGTGCTAACCTGCTGCTCTTTGCTCTGTTGCAGGAAATAAATTTTAGATGTCTTTCTTGTAAACCTAGCTCCAATATTTAATCTTCTCTCAATTTTTGGGTGTAGACGTAAGGCGACTCATTTAGTAGGCTGATCGATTTTCAGTCTAGAGTCTATTAAACTTTGTCAGGGAATGTATCTGCTCCGGCTTGCTTGTGTAGCGCCGTAACATCTTCCCATCACGTTTCCCAATATTTTATTCAAACTTGTTCCCATCTCCGTCTCGCTTCTTGTTCATTTATTTTTCTATTTGCGTTTTTAACCTTTATTTTAATTTACGTAGAACAAGACACGGATATCATTTCGGGAGCGGCAATGCCATCCTTTACTGCCTAATCTACGCAAAATATTCCTTCAGGCTCACATAAACTTTTGCCGAAATGACTCATTTCACGGCAACTATTGATATGGAAATGCGCGTGCTTCTGGAGCTATAAGCTTTTATAATAAGATATGTTTTTACTGTCCTGTATTTTTCCTTACACTTCCAGGAACTGTATTATTCATTTCTAATACACATAAATTTCAAAGTAAAAGGCGCCCATTTTACACTGCAAATGACTTACAGAAACATGAAAACATAACCACATAGCAAAATTAAAGACCACAATCAGTTTCTACGTTGTCGGCTTAGTGTAGTCGGTATTGTAACGGGCTGGACGCTCTAGAGTTTGTATCCCAGCAAAGGCTAGAGGTTTTATCTTTTCCGAAAATGTCCTGACAAGATCTGAGTCCCACCCAGTCCACTATTCAATGGGTACCGACTTTCTCTGCAAGAGCACAACGGCCGGAGTGTGAAGATGCCAACTCACCTCCGTCTTATGCCGAAGTTAAGGAGTGCAGCTATACCTCTACTCCGCCATACGCCTTCATTGCGTAGAAGAAGGAAAGCTAAATTAAAATTCGGCTGTATATCAGTCTCTATCGGCTGTATATCAGTCTCTATCGGCTGTATATCAGTCTATTGGCTGTATATCAGTCTCTATCGGCTGTATATCAGTCTCTATCGGCTGTATATCAGTCTCTATCGGCTGTATATCAGTCTATTGGCTGTATATCAGTCTCTATCGGCTGTATATCAGTCTATTGGCTGTATGTCAGTCTCTATCGGCGGTATATCAGTCTCTATCGGCTGTATATCAGTCTCTATCGGCTGTATATCAGTCTCTATCGGCTGTATATCAGTCTCTATCGGCGTTTAATTAAAAGTTTCAAGCAGTATAAAAAGTCCGAAATTTTTAATAAACGTTATTCATGTGACCAAATCAAGAGAATGAGAAGGGACAAGCACATAGCATATATGATAAGGGTAATTGTAAATTTGACCGTAAAACATACCATGGATGCATGGAGGGGAATACAGCTATAGCTCTACTCTTTCTTTAACCTCGGCATTAGATTAGGGGGTGATCAACGCTACGGCCCGTCGTTTTACGCCAGGAAAAGTTACCCGATACCCGTTATATAGGAGGCTGTGTGGGTCCTAGGGCTAGTCTGGAAGGCTGCGGAATATCTCGTCCCACAGGAATTTAATCGCCGGACCGTCCAGCCAGTAGCGAGTAGCTATGCTGTCTGAGCTACCCCCGTCCACGTATAGCACGTATGAGAGAAATGAGTTATCCATTTAAAGCATTACTTTGGAGACCAAATGAAGAGACAATAGGACTTTGATGTATAGACCATAATAATAATAATAATAATAAAATTGATCCTATAAGGTTGGAGTGTGAATGTCTCATACAGGTAAAACATAGTTTGACCCTTATGCATACCCATCTGATTTAAGAAGTAGAAAAATTGTGAACTTTTGTTCTCCAGGTTTGAGGAACCGGAAATATTCTACGTCTAAAGGATGACAGACATGTAACTAATTTTACAGCTAATAAACACGTCTGCAAATCACAAATCATAATATATATATATCATCGCATTACGTGAAGTAACTATACTTAGCAGGCATGTCAAAACAGAGAAATGTTTTATTCTTACGCTACTTGCACTTCTCCAAATCCACAACAAAATTTCTTTGGTTTTATTTTGGCAATAAAGAACTTATAGAATCAATTTCTTCGATGCTCAGTAAATTTCTTCATCATATCGTTTAGATGTCACCAAGACTAAGTACCGCAGAGTTCAGCTGTTCATATAACAAGGCAGGCAATTTATGTATAACGCAACATTGAGAAACGTTCGTGCAACCATTGTTGCAGTAGAAAATCAGTAAGTGTTTCAGATATATATTCCAAGTGCCTGTTTGTAGCCTTACGTATTCAGTATTCAAAGCGCATGTACCGTATTATATCGTCATCTGTGACGTATCCGGCTCTACAATATTTTTCCACATTACATCATTAAAGGCACGAATCTCGAAAACGCGTTATTGAACATAAAATGTGCGTTTTTATTTTCTCTACAAAATTTGTCTGAAATATTTTTAATTTTTAGAAGAAATGACTAAGATGTAATCATAAATGTATATTGGTGTTATGCAAAGTAACAGTTATTCTCGTCAGATTTTAATGAAACTCGAGTCTCCTTGAAAGATTTTTCGAAAAATACTCAGATGTAAAATTTCACAAAAATCCTTTCGGTGGGAGCCATGAGAACAGGCGGACAAACGAATTGACAGAGACAGACGGACAGACATGACGAAGCTAATAGTGGCCTCTCGCAATTTGGCGAACGCGTCTAAAAATCTGTCAGTATGTAAGCCTATGTAGTGTCGAATACAGCTTTGTAATGAAGTCTAGACAGATTAACGGATTGGTAAGGCACTTTACCGTAAGGTACCTAAATCAAAAACCACCTGCAGTGAATAACAAAAACGTGACAGGTGATAAAGATCAATTATTATCTGCATATATCAGGAGCTTCATTTCCTGTTTCTGTTTAGTCACGTCACTGTGAAAGACGGAATTAGAAGAAAACAGTCTGAGCATCCTTAAATACCGTTGACTTCTACCTGGTATGTTGGCCAGGTACATGGCAAGGAAGGAAATTGCGAACAGAAAACAAAGTCATACTGGCGACATTCAGGACATCTGGCTGAAGCATTTCTCCTTCAAATACTTTTAAAACTTTCAACGATAAGGACAAAAATAAGTTTCCATGAATCGTGCTGTGTTTATCAGCAATTGTATTGAAGAGAACTTGAAGTGTGAAGTCACTCAATGTTATGAACATTTCTAATCGAAGTAAATTAACAGAAAACATTATTTATACTGAAATTTCGTTCATAACCTAATATTTGAGCGTCTTTAAAAATAAATTAGCGTAATTGACACTGGTATTTAGAAACTTAAAAAAAATAAGCAAATAATGGAATCCAATGAACATATCAGCCCCAGATCTGTGCTGACATTGTTAAATTAGTGGGTGAAAATATCCACATATTTGTACGGTTAGGGCTTAATGCTTGTTCTTCATGCTTTGTTTGATTATGGCGTATCGGAATGACAACGGTTTGGTACAGAACATAAAAAGACAGAGGTTGTTTGCTATTCGGTGGCAATGTATGTTAGTTAGGATATGGTAGTGGAAGATGGCATATATGCTAAAATGCATGAATTTAGTCACCATATGCATCCATAAACAGCCCTGAAAATTATACTTGAGTGTAGATACTCTCATAAATTTAGTATCCTAATATAGAATGTAGCTTACGAATATAATATATATTTTTTGGACCGAAGTGGATTACCTACTGCTTTATAGAGGTTAGATACGAAAATGGGTCAAAAAATAAGTTTACATTTTGTATTATTTCGTAACTAAAGAACCTACAACAAATTTGTTCAAATCAGGGAAGTCGTCACTAAGCGATTATTATATATATTTCCAGCAATGAAGAAAAATCTTCACGGCAAGAAATTTACAGAAGGTAACAATGTGGAAACAGCTAAGACACGACAGCTGATAACACAGGACAGTGATATCGACAAGGTAGAATAATGATGTCAAATGATGTAATAAATGCTTCAACTGAGACGTAAGCCGAATAAACAAGTGGATAGATGTGAGTTCAATTAGATTTTAACTGCTCTTATGAGAGACGAATACAGAGAAATAAAAAAATAAGTAGTGTTTATGTTTCGCTAACGAAACTCGCGTTTCTGAAGAAGTATTTTGAGGCCAAAAATTCACACAAACACCCAGTTGTATTTTCACTTGAGCACATTGTCATGCGTTAAGTGGCGGTTTCAGTTTATACTTTGAACAGGGGAAAAAATGTTTTTTTTTTTTAAGTTGCCTTTTTGCACATTCACACAACTTGTTGTTAGTGTCTCTTTTGCACATGCATATAATCCTTTTCTCAGTTGATTTTATGCAGATGTGCAGAATTTGGTTTTCAGATGCGCACGTACAGATCTGTTTTCTCAAGTGACCTTATGCACTTGGGCAGAATTGTGTTTTAAACTAATCTTGTGCACACGTACATAACTCTTGTCTAAAATTACCATAAGTAAGTGTATAGAACTGTGCACTCAAATGATCTTATGCACAGGTACAGAAATGTGTTCTCAAATGATTTTATGCACATGTGCAGAACTGTGTTCTCAAATGATCTTATGCACACGTACAGAACTGTGATCTCAAATGATCTTATGCTCAGTACAGAACATTTTTCTAAAATGACCTTATGCACATTACAGAACTACCCTACAAAATGGTCTTATGCACATGTACAGAATTGCATTCTCAAATGATCTTTGGTACAGCACAGAACTTTGTTTTCAAATGACCTTGTGCACATTTACAGAATTTTGTTCTCAACTGATCTTATGCACATGTATAGAACTGCTTTCTAAAATGAACTTTTGCACAAGTAGATAATTTTGTTTTGAAGTTATCTTCTGTACATATACAGAACTTTTTTTCTCAAATGATCCTATGCACAGGTACGGAACCGTGTTCTCAAATGACCTCATGCACGTGTACAGAACCGTGTTCTCAAATGATCTTACGTACATGTACAGAACTTCGTTCTCAAATGATCTTATGTATATGTACACAATTGTGAACTCAAATGATCTTATGTACAGTTCAGAATACTTTTCTCAAATTATCTTATGCACATTACAGAACTGCTATATCAAATGGTCTTATGCACATGTACAGAATTGTGTTCCCAAATGATCTTTGGTACAGCACAGAACTTTGTTTTCAAATGATCTTATGCACATTTACAGAATTTTGTTTTCAAATTATCTAATGTACCCTCTGTTAAACCAAAAATTATGCGGGCTGAAATTTTCTAAGTCCCGAACTGGAAGTCACGTGACGTACAGTTGTCATCACAATACGAGTCGTTTTACTTTCCCCATATTTGTACATTCGTGGCGTTTCTCTGTCTTCTGTTCATTACAATAAAACACGCCGCGTATATATTAACCAAAGACACCAAACACATTCGCTTAATTTGAAATGAAAAATTGAATTAAATGTCGTTAATTTTCCGAGGCGCGTGGCTTGCTAGCTGTTCTTCCATGGATGGATGTTGCGAATGGATAGTTGTGTGCCGCACCCGGAGGTAGCTGAGCGAGTTAACGTGTGATGGCAATACTCTTCGGAAACAATCTACATTGGTTCGATTGTATCCGACAATGCGATTAGTGGTGCATTAAATACACATGGAAAGGTACTGTAAATACGGAAAGAAGTCTGGTCAAAAGCATATAGATATCCCGTCCCCAATGGAATTCGCATTGTTGTGACTTCTCTAAAAACACATATACCGTCCTATCTAACCTTTTCGTGACACAGAGTGCTCATTTCTTATGAAGGGCAGCCACTAACGTGCTCTGGTTGCAATAGGACCGACCACCAATACCAGGCGTGTCCCCACCGTAAGCGTAGAGAGACCCAGCAGTCCCAACCGTGCCACGCAACGTGGGTCAGAGATTGTGCAACAGGGGACATCGAGCATGCGAGCGGTGTGAGAGTGCCAGCGGAACACGGACACAACTGCAGTACATGATTTAAGCCCACATGACGCACATATAGCACCACCCCCAAAATGGACGAGCAACCCGACGCACCTCTGACATTCATCGAACAATCAACACCAGAGAGCCCACTTTTCATGGACTGCAGCGCAGGAGAAACGGGACAGAATAACCCACCACCGACCGTGACACCTGACATTGACCCCCCAACAAGACGACCGAGCAGACGTGCCAAAACATGATACACCAGCGATGACATCATCACGGGTGCCGAACACAATCGATGTGGAGACGGACGCGGAAGGAGTAACACGGGGCTGTTTACACGGCAAGGAGGAGACAGGAAATTTCACTGCCCCAGATTCACATGATCCTTTACTGCCCGAGTCAGAAATATCCCCAACGGCGCCAACGACAAATCCCAAACGAAACAAAAAACTTAAAACATACCGACAAGCGCCTTATCAACAAGGGAGAACGCGAAGCAAAACACGTGGATCCAAGCCCCATTATACCACCATGTCAGCATGAAGTTTATATATAAGATAGCAACCCTGAAAATCAACGGGATAGCACAACAAACGCACCTCGGCATGTTAGAAGACTTCCTATGGCAACATGATATAGACATAGTATTACTGCAGGAGGTAACCAGTACGAAAATAGAAACTATAAGCCATTATACAAAACATGTAAACATAGGATCAGAACAGAGAGGAACAGCCATTCTCGTGAAAGAGGGAATTCAGATTCAACAAATGAGGCAGTTACCAACCGGCAGAGGCATTGCGAGAATCTTTGGTGGGACATGCATTGTTAATATCTACGCGCCAATGGGGGCACAAAAGAAATTTGAACGAGAAACATTCTACAATACCGACCTCCTGTCGCTGTTGCCGATCCTACGATTTGGTCTCCTGTTGGCAGAGGATTTTAATTGCGTAATGTCACAGTCTGATACAACGGGACAAAACACTACGGTAAGGCCCTCGAGATTTTGATTCGCGGTCTCAATCTGCAGGACGTATGGAATGAAACAAATTTGCGACATAGGTTTACCCACTACACCCTGAAGTGGGCAGCCCGCATCGACCGCATTTACGTTAGCCAGCATCTCATACCCCAGAAGCAAGGGGTCGAGACGATAGCGACGGCCTTTACGGACCACCATGCGGTAGTTCTAGGGATGGCGAAGGAAGACTCGGTTCTGACACACGGACAAGGATGCTGGAGAACGAATATGATATTACTGTGAGACACTGCCTTTCAACAAATAATCCAGATACAATGGACGAACTGGACAACCTACCAAAAATACTATCCGGACTCTGTGACATGGTGGGAATGGTACGTGAAACAGATGCTGTTGAGAAGCTTCACACGTGAAGGGACAGGACGTCGACGTGAGCGGCGAACCCTCAAAAATTTACATTATGAATCTATCTATGATATTCTGGACGCTCCGATGGATCCTGGACGCAAGGTCATTACGTTAAAGCGCCTTAAAGCACAAATCACCAGACTACACCATTAGGAGAGACAGAAAATCCTCCTTGACACCGATGAGTGAGATGTGGCTGAAGGAGAAGAACCATCCCTCTATCATTACATCCGTGCCCGATCACGACAGGACCACCGAACAGTCACACATATACAAGACAGTAATGTGGACACACACGACGATGCTGAACATTCTGCGAACTTTAACCACATACTTGCGGGAGGAATATACACACATTCCAGTTGATAGTGAGAGCATCAGCGAGCTGACGAGACACATAATGAACAAACTACGTGATGAGGCAAACAAAGCCTTAGGCGCGCCTATCTCGACAGAGGAACTCAAACTGGCAGTGAAAACAGGGAAGCCACACAAAGCTCCAGGTCGTGACGGAATAAGCTTCGATTATTTTAAGATCATGTGGAATGTCACTAAGACCGATATGCTCCGCGTTATGAATGAAATGTTTAGAGAGAGTAGGATGACAGACGCGCAAAAACATGGACTGCTGGTATGCGTGCCGAAAAGTTCCCATCCCCGTTGACCACATGATTATAGGCCATTAACCCTACTTAATGCCGACTATAAACTGCTGACTATGATAATCGCGTACCGACTGAATCCCTGCCTGGCGACCATTCTAAATCCGAGTCAACACTGCGGTATGAGGGGTCATAATGTCTTTGACGCTATAGCAACGGCGAGTGATGCGATCGCCCATGCGAAATATTCCAAAGCCCCGTTATGCTTTGTGTCTTTCGATTTCACGACAGCCTTTGACAACATATCCCACGAGTATCTATTCTCCATTATGAGGGCTTGTGGCTTTAGCGCACACCTACAGCAGCGAATTAGGGACATGTAAACCAACGTTACTTCGTCGGTGAAGATCAATGGTCCCATATCGAAACCGGTCCCCATAGAGTGTTCCATACGACAAGGATGTCCCTTAAGTATGCAGCTATATGATCTCTGTCTGGACCCCCTACTGATCACCCTCGAGTCTACACTGACTGGAAGCCGAATAGGACGCCGTCAAGTTAAGACCACTGTACTCGCATACGCTGATGATGTCGCGATCCATGTGAAAGCCCCGAGCGACATACTCAAACTCCAATCAGCAATACAGCGATATGAAGCAGCACCTGGGGCCCGCATAAACTTCCAGAAATCTCGGGCGTTGGGCACTTGGAACATCGCTACCGGCTTAATGAACACCCCCTAATGTACGGAAATGAAGATACCTGACATTTACTTCACGCCCTCAGTCCGACAGACGACACAAAGAGCTGGGCTATGGTGACTGGCAGGATCCAAGGGCTGGCGCTGGCTACTTATTACCGAGAGCTGTGCCTTGATAAGCTGATACTCTATGTGCATACCTACCACGTACATCCTAGCGACAGCATGGTACACTGCGCAGATACGCCCGATACCGAAAACTTGCGTGAGACAAGTGAACTCAGCAATAGCGTGATATTTGTGGCGCGGGAATATTTTTCGCGTTCGTCTGTCCACATTACAACAACCGAAACGGGAAGGTTGATGTGGCCTGACCGACGTCGCAGCAAAACGCCGAGCTTTGTTTATCCACCGGCTCCAGACCCACAGCCGAGATGAGCGATCAATCACATCCGAATGGCTCCGGAAATGGGACCTGGTGAAGCGGGAGACAAACCCCTAATACATATACCGGATACCAGCGCAGTTGGAATATTTACGCATATTTGCACAGGACTCGGCATATCTCTCATTCCAGGAACAATTGGAATCCCATATATCATACCAACGCCGGCTATACGATACCTTGCGTACTCTAATGGGCGCTTCTGCGGAACCTCCTGTAAGGCGTATAACGCGATTGTGGCCAACTACTGACTGGGCGACCATATGGAAAAATGTGCATGAGGCCCCAGTGTCGGCAACTGTCAAAGTAACCTGGCACAGAGTGATCAACGACATCATCCCCACACGCACAAGACTACATAAAATCAGACTGAACCCACGGTTCTCTGTGACCACTGTAATAGACTACACTCCTTACAACACAGTCTGACGGAGTGTGGAGCAGGATCGCTGATGTGGCAAGGGACGCGGAAACTCATGGCGCGGGTGTTACGCATCGACTGGAAGCGACTGCCATCCGAATGGTTATTACGATCCACACTCACCTTACGGACCTCTCAGGAAAACAGAGCTGTGCTGCAGATACTAGCTACCTACGTCATATTTCGCCTGCAACGACACAAGGAGTTGAAGTTAAATGACTACTATGACTTCTTCCGTCGCGCCAGATGGAAGCTGGAAACTAGGAATAACCGGACCAAACTGGTAGGAAAACTATCTCAATGTCATGCCGGAAGACGTGTAAGTGAAGGGTCTCGAGGATGTTGCGAACCAAGGAGTGGACATGAGTGCCAACCACCCGAATGATGCTACATAGACGGACGCACATAAAGCCCTGTACATTGGAAACCCAATCGGATGGACAACCGTGAGCTATGCTTTCCCGGTGATATTGCAAGACGTGTAACATGCCTTATGTCTTTAAATCCCAACAAGCTGAACATGTATGAGATTACTATGAACATCACAGAATTATACATGATTCTTTGAATAAACGCATATGAAATTAAAAAATTCCCAGTGTCAACACAATTTTTCTTTTTGAATATGTTTTATACTCACATACACTCAATTAAATTATGCAGTAACACGTCCATTATTTAATTATGTGTTTCAAAAGTTATCTTTGTTACATTAGCAGGGTTATAAATGCGAGTGACGCAGATATTTCCGTTATTTTTCTGTCATTCTTTTTCTTTGTCTACCGACATTCTTATTTAGAGCGTTCGTGTTCGAATGGGACTAAAACTAGGTATGTGAATCACGTTGTTGTTTGCGGATCGTAGCGGGTCACGAGATCTGACATTGGGCTGCACGATTTGAAACATTTACGGAAAGGAATTGTTGAGCGTATGATGTGTGTGTTGGGGAGGTGTGGACTGGGGGTGGTTTCACTCTCGCCTTGTTTCACGGGTGGGGTGTGGGGGGAGTGAAGTACTGTTGGAACAGTTGCAGCTCAATTTTAGCTTTCGAAACAAGTTCATAGTTCTTCTTCCGTGTGGCCTTCTAGTAGACAATAACACATTTTCAAAAATGTGCGTTTTTAAACTGATTACACTGATTATGGTGGTTATGAAAACTGAAATGCGCATTTTAAATGATAATAAAATCAAAGGTAATGAAGAGCTAATGTTGGTTATTTTAAACTGCACTTTGCTGCATGATCAAAATGATGGACGGACTGTGCCTTACCCCTATTTAATGGTTTGTTGTAAGAATGTTTATTTAAGAATGTTATGTAAAGAAGCCTACATTGCTTGATAAAAATTGTTATGTGATTTTAGAACACTTTTATTAAAGGATTTATCATTAAATTAAGTCGAGTTTCTTTCAATTATCTGCCACCCGAATCAAATGTCTTCCGCAACTGCATTATGATAATTCACAATTTTTGAGCCGCGGACAAAAGAAAAGGATATTATACATGCTACTGGTCGTGGATGAAAACGGAGGGTAGGGGATTATCCATGGACAAAAACTGACCTGTCGGAGACAATATGGTCATTAACCTTTATATGAGCGTAGGCCGAATCCCTCTTCACGACATAACCACCATAATCAGTGTAGCCAGTAAGACTTTCAAAACGCACATTTTTGAATATGTGTTATTGTCTACTAGAAAGCCACACGGAATAAGAATTACGAACTTATTTCGAAAGCTAAAATTGAGCTGCACCTGTTTAAACAGTACTTCACTCCCTACGTCGCACGTATGAAACAAGGCGAGAGTGAAACCACCCCCAGTCCACACCTCCCCAACACACACATCATACGCTCAACAATTCCTTTCCGTAAATGTTTCAAATCGTGCAGCCCAATGTCAGA
>Ga0123357_10010464_pt1 | contig 11805 bp, 10 predicted proteins | sample TergutEmb28metaG_FD_89873 | JGI IMG/M metagenome (GOLD analysis project Ga0123357, IMG submission 89873) | Embiratermes neotenicus P4 segment gut microbial communities from Petit-Saut dam, French Guiana - Emb289 P4 | ecosystem: Host-associated > Arthropoda: Insects > Digestive system > Gut ...
ATATAATACTTTTTTGGGGATTCTATTTTCTTCCATTCTCTGTACATACCCAAACCAACGTAATCTCTATAACCTTATTGTCTCTGTTATAGTGGGTTTTCAACCATTGCATGAATATCTTTATTGGTTAATATTCTCCAATTTTCATTTTCTTTGTCATATACTGGGCCTAAAATTCTTCTATACACTTTCCTTTCAAAAATGTTTATTTGCTTTCTATTTATTTTTGTTAGTATCCAGGTTTCTGATGCATATGTTAAAAGTTTTGTTTAGTATTGCATTCTTTGGTCTTAATTTTAGTTGTTTAGATATATTTTTATTTCTAAAAAAATTTTTATAGCATAAAGTACATTTTGTTAGCATTTTTTTATTCTTTCTTGTAAATCTATTTGATAATTGTTATTGTCATTGAGTATAACACCTAGATATTTAAAATTTTCAACTCTTTCAAATGTATAATTTTTTATTGTTAATTGTCCTATTGTCATTTGTTTTGAACTGTTTTTCCATTTCACTATCATATATATAGTTTTTCTTTGGTTTAAGTTTAGTCCTAACTTTCTGGCAATGTTTTCTATTTCTGCAAAAAGTTGTCTTAGTTCTATTTTATTTTTTCCAATTAATACAATGTCATCTGCATATGCTAATACATTCAGTTGTTGGCTACCAATCTTCATACCACTAGGAACCATTTTTATACTTTGTATCACTTTTTGTAATGCTAAGTTGAATAATATTGGTGATAGAGAGTCACTTTGTTTCAATCCTGTTTTATTTTCAAAGCAGGATGACAGCGTTTCTTCTATTCTAACAGCACATCTTGTCTTTAGCACACGTTTTACACATTTTTATTAATTTTTAGGAATTTTAAATTTTTCTGTACATTTTCATAACGTGTCTGTTTAGAGTTATGTGTCTTTTGAAAATCAATAAATGAATATTGGACACTGATAATATTCCCATATTTTCTCATTTATTATTTTCGGTACAAATATATTGTCAATTACGGATCTTCCATCTCTGAATCCATTCTGATAGTGCCTGGTAATTTTTTCAATGTATGGTTTAATTTTTTTCCAAAATTATATTCACCAACATTTTGTAACCTGCATTTCCTAATCCTATTCCCCAGTAATTCTCACACCTATCTCTGTCTCTTTTTTTTAATATAGGAAATGTTATTGTTTCTTTCCATTCTTCAGGTATTCTTTCCTCCTCCCAAATTTGTCTTACTGTTTCATAAATTCTATTCAATAGTTTATTTCCTCCTTATTTTATTAATTCCAGATGTATTCCGTCAGTTCCAGCTGCCTTGTTATTTTTTAAATTTCTTGTTGCCTACTTTACGTCTTCTATAATGAGTTCTTCTACTTCAATTTCATTAATTTCTCTATATCCTGTTTTAATTAATTCATTTGGTTCATCTGTGTGTAATAATTTATCAAACTATTCTTTCCATATTTCTGCTGTCTCTTCAGTTTTCATTACCAATTCTCCTTTTTTATTCCTAGTCATGTTAAATTTAAGTTGATATCCTTTCTCAAATTGGTTTATTGTTTGATACATTTTCCTTGTATTGTTCTACTTTTGATCTTATATTGAGTCTCTTACATTTTTAATGTATAACTTTTTCATATTCCAAATTATTTTGTGTTCCTCCTTCCTCTTATGGTGATACTCCTGCTCTTCATTCTCCCTTCTTCCTTTTATTAACCACTTTTCTGTTGCTTTCTTCATTTCTTCTATTGCAATTTTGCATTCCTTATCATACCATCTCTTTTTTAATGCTTCTATGCTTTCAACCATTTCTGTTAGCTGGTGATTTTGTTTCCTTGATTATTGTTTTAATGTTTTCCCATTTTTCATTAATATTATTGTCAATATTATATTAATCTTCCATATTTTCCAGTATTTCAAGCCTATTATTATGTTCTATAGCATATTCTTGTTTCCACTTTGAATGTTGAAATATATCCACAGTTTTTCTTTTCACATTATATTTCTTTTCAGTTTTTGCCCGTAATTTAACTTTAAAGTTTATTTTCACTAAGTTGTGATCTGATCCAGTGTCTGGTCCCCTTAATGCTCTGAAGTCTGTTATTGCACTTCTAAATCTATTACCAATTAAGACATGATCTATTTGATTCACTGTCGTACTGTCTGCTGAGTACCATGTCTCTTTGTGGATATCTTTGTGTGGAAATGTTGTACTTCTTACATTAAAAACTTTAGATATTGCGAATTGCATAATTTTTATTCCATTACTGTTTGTTTCATCATGTAAACTTATCCACATCATGGTTGAACTAAAAAAAAAAACATGTTTCAGAGGCAGAGCAAGTTTTTGAAAATGATTTTTTTTTAGTGCAACTGTGTATGGCTGATTTCATGAGAAGAAGTGAGTGTATCTTTTCAGTCTGAAAGCTCCCAATCTTACATCATCAAATTGTTCATTGACATTTTGTATTCTTTTTTAGTTTGGAGCCTACCTTTTGGGTTGGAAAAAATTCACTCAGATGTTGGCGGAAATTGGTTTTGCAAGATGTAGAAGGAGTAAAAGGCAAAACTGATACAGAGGACAGAAGTGGTTATACTTCCAGCCACATAGAAATAGTGACTGGACATTCTGTTGATAACTGTGTTGATAAAATGAGCTGTGATAGTACCACTGAAACTGGTGATGAAAATATTTTTGATGGGGGGAAGTTGTTGGAACAAAATAGCCAGAAGATACCTATAGAGTGCAAAGCATTTTCAAGTGTTAAACTGGAATGTGAATCTTCTAGTGCTTCATTAAATTCTGTAGACACTGATCAAATGACTACACGGTCCAGATCAAGAATTAATTTGAAGTTAGATAATGAAAAAACTTATGGTAATAAACTAGAAACTCATAGTTCAAAGTCTTTGTCAAATTTGTCATGTGATAATTCCGTGAATAATTCACCAGTTCATTCGTGTGGTAGGAGAAGAAATGTGAAGGCCTTATCACCACGTTTGAGAAGAACAGTTCGGTCTGATACAGATGATGTTAATGGTGAAGCACAGGCTGTAGAAATGGAAGTGTCTTCTACTGTGGAACGGGGCTGTGAAAAATCGCAAAACCTTGATACCAATCTTGTGTGTAGCGATAACTCAGTATCCTCGAGTCTTGAAATGTCAGCTAGTCGAATGAGTGATAATGAAATGGAGCCTTCAGGGAACAGTGTCCAGAGGCAAGAAGTAGGTGTGTTAAAGAAACGGTTCATAAAAAGTAATAAAAGCTCTCCTGAGGATAGTATGTCACAGATATGCACCAGAAACTCAGTTAAAGCATTAAAACCAAAGTCCAAATGCATCAGAACTCCAGGCTTTGGTAATGACATAATCAAGAGTGTAGAGCTAGTTGTGATGCGTGAAAATTTTGGAGAGAACTTGAATGAGCCACTTCAAGATGTTACATGTAAAAGTGAGGACATTGTTCAAGAGACCATGGAAGATTCTGCAGTGAAAACTGCTTCATATGTGTTGAGTGGTGATGTAACAGTTTCAGATGTGGATAATGGGCAACAGGTCGAAGGTCAGAAACAAGATTGTAATGTATTCTGCAAAGATTATGATGAAGAGGAGGAGGATGAAGAGGGTTTTAATGATGATATCATTTGTACACATGGTAAGTTAAATTGTAAGATATTAATTATTATTATATCAGTTTTTAAGGTACTGATTGTTATAGCATTGCATGCTTTCAGGGATATGATGAGGATTCTGTGCTTCTCTGATATGATGCTGCATCGTGGGGTGATCACTTTTGATTACCCTGTGACTCTGCATCATTTTCCAGAAGAATAGAATTCTCAGCTGGACTGCTACATTACCCCAGGTCTTGTAAATATGATCAGAATGGCCATTTCAACACGAATAAATTGGGGATGGGAGGGATGAGATTTGCTTCTAAGAACTTTTTATGAGATATTTCATGATGAAATTTATGCCATTAACATTGATCACTGCCTACACACCATGCAAAGTACAAGAGATTAGAATGGGCATAGAGGCTTTTGGTAAGGGGTGTTACGAATGTGTAGGCATGAAGTAGGAGTTCGCCATTTTCTGTGCTGAATTGATTGAATAATGTAACTGGAGGAAATTTTTTGTGGTGCCAGTGTAACTTTGTGTAAGGGCATCAAAATATATGTAGATATATTTAGAGGGCCACCTGTAACTTTTTTTTACAGCCAGATTACTTTTCCCTTTCATCCAACATTATATTGCTTACTTTAAAATACTGACTGACAACACCACCACCACCACCACCACCACATGTGTGCATCCACCCACCTATCCTCCTGTTTAAGGCATAGTTTGGGCTCTTACCCTGGGAATAAATTTTCTGGGGCATGAAGCTGACCACTTACCTCCACCTAGCACCAAGGTTATAGAATTGGTGGAGCTGTACCTATTCTACTTCTTGTATATGTCTTTCATGGCATGCACAGGGACAGCTTTGCCTTTTCTATGTAAATATGTAGCATGAGTCTGGTATTATATTTGGTATTTTACTCTTAATTGCCAGATTTTGCTGTTTCACTGTTAGGTTGAATTTGATATCCTTAATTTTACAGCTTGTTTGTGTTTATGCTTAAATAGGTAACTTAAGCACAGAAGAGAGTCAGCGGCGTCTCGTGCCTCAAGAGGTGTGGGACATTTTGAGCGGTTATTTTCCATTTGCCAAGCCATTCAAACAAGATGCCACACCGTGTGTTTCTTGCCTGGTAAGAGTTAATTGAAATCAGTAACATTTTTTAACAGTATGCATGTTTTCCCCTCATATAAACAGAGACTTACTTATTTGCAGTGGTAGATATGCCTTACCAGATTTTTTCATTGCAAAGTGTTAGGCCATGTAAGATGTTAGAATTGTCAGTACTATATGGAGGTTAAATCATTAATTCCTTTTTATTGACACTGTTATAAGGGTGCATATCAGTGCTAGTGTTAGAATAGGATAGGTTCATCTACTTTATATTATACAATCTGTGGCATCAGAAGAGATATCTGAAGAGTTTATTTGTGCATAACGACAGGTGACAGTTGGTACGGTTGAGAAGATTTCAGTGATTTTAAATGTTGCCCAGTTCTTGCCATTTTTTATCCTCCAGCATGTCCAGAGTGACTGAGGCACTTGTGTAATGGATGCAAGCTCATAATGGAAGTTTCAGGCACACAGGTGGTCCTTGACATACCCCTTTAAAACGAAATTCAGAAGACTGGCATGCAGTAGATATTCAACTAATATGTTGAGGGAATCTCAAGCAAGCAAACTCCACTGTTGGAGGTTCGCATTGTTTAGTGGGTGTCATTCAGCTTCAGATCTACTCCATGGTGTATGTGGACCATTCCCTAATGTTGAGGTACACATCACATGTTATTGTAGTTCCTGCACATAGAAGTTATCCCATTACAGGCCTGGACAAGCCCATAGGGCTCCGGGAAATTGACGCTTACTGAATTTCTAGCCATGTGGCACATGAAGGTGACAAGGTTGTCAGCTGTAAGCACCGGCCACCTATACCACACAGGATATATCCCTGATACTCTTTTCTGTTGGAGGCTCAGTCGACCTCAGAGCCATAGTGTGGCTGGAAGGATTATGTCAATAAAATAGCCCATTGACCCCACCTGGAATTCAACTCTCAACCTTCTGTCTGGTAGTGTGGTGTCTCAACAAACTGTGCCACCACTATTAAGCCACACCAAATGTTCACTTCAAGGCTATCTTGGAACATCTCATGGTAGATCAGAGGACTTCCCAAGGCCCAGATTTTTCTCACAGGGGAGATAATGCCTTATCAGAAAACAAGATGTTTGAATGTACAAGGTGGTTCAAATATGACCGGGAATGTCGCCAGATTTACACACAAACAGTCCTGGTCATATTTGAACCACCTTGTAACCTGGATCTATGTTGATGTAGTATATCAATAGCAGAGTTCTGTCATTGTGTCTTACTGCTTGGTTTCATCTCCTGGATAGTCTGCACTTTGTGTGCAGGTAGAACTAAGTGTGCCATTGCATGTGGTACCCCATTGTTGCTGGATGTTGGATGAATGGAGTTAGTGGTGCTCCTCTGAAATGCATTGTCAATGCATTCTACATTTTTGTCAGACATGTTTTCTCTCTCTCTCTCTCACACACACACACACACACACGCACGCACGCACACACACACGCACGCACGCGCGCACACTCTCTCTCTCTCTCTCTCTCTGTCTGGAATGGGGAATGTTCTGCATGTCACAATGCAGTCTCTGCTTGCTGCTGATGAGGTGCCATTTTATGTTATGTGAAAGCAACGTTTCACAACAGAGTGATAACTTCAAGGTCATTCACTGAATGTTAGGAGCTTCTCTTCCAGATGTCACAAATTAAATTCTGAATAGTTATTATGCTTTTCCCACAGTGGTGGTTTGAAAGTTTGAATGAAGTTACATGGGTTAAATAACAAGAGCAATGTCATAATTTGAAGAGTGGATGATAAAAATGGTTAAAAACAAAAATGAACAAGATGGGGTAGGTATGTTGTATGTGACACTGAGGCATATTTGACTCTATACTGATTTTGTTCCTGTTACATTTGTCACTCGAACATAACCTCAAAATTTTACTCGGATAAATGTTTTGCAGTTTCTGACTTTGTTTGTGCCTTTATTACGCTTTGTGCAAAATGCATCTAAACCTCAAAGTTTCGTGTCATCATAAGCAGTAAGTATTAAATGTTCTTACGCTGTGTATTTTTGCTTCACATACCCAGCATTCAAGTCAAATCTTTTTTGCACCATATTGTGTTCATTGATCTGTTGCCTGGCTGGCTTTTTTGTATTTTTTATTGTTGTCTTGCAAATGGCATGTTTTTAAAAAAATAGTAAATAAATAATATGCGACTTTTGATTTTCTCTGCAACTTAAATATCAGGCCTTTTGATTTGGGGAAGAATTAAGTGAGATATTTTAATGTAACTTAGGTCTTCATGTAAAGAATGTAGTTTACTGCTAGACGTTTGTGAACATTGCTATGAAACTTCAGGTTCAGAAAGACAGAGGATTTCTTGAACAGTCAGAAAAAAGTATGAAGTTTACTGTGTAGGGTGAAGTGCTTTAGTTCCAACACTCAGTGTACTATTCTAAGCAGAACATGACTGGTTATTTACTTCTGTTACAGTGTGCTTTATACCTTGCATACTAATATTTACTTACGTGCTTCCAAAGAACCTGGTGATGCAAGGCAAAGCAGCACGTGATGTTTATCGTCAGATGGCAGCTGTTCAGAAAGACAGCCTCTTGGATCTGTACTACGACCGGAATCGCATTGCCCTCTCTCAATCAGCTGCTCTGCAACAACGGCAGAGACAATTATCGAATCAAGTCTTACACCTAGTGTCGAGAGATTTCATTGATTCATGGCGCAGGTTTATAAGGTAAGGAACATCATTTTGTTTTGTAATTTCAAATTTTATTTGATGTTGATTTCTTCCATTTTAATCCACTTTCCTTCCTAAAAAGGAAATGGGTTGGAAAATGTAAACATATTGTAACATTTCAGCTACATTACCTGTGTTAGTAACTAGTTTCTTAGTTTGTGCAAACTGACTTTTGCTGGTCTCTTACAAATAGTGTAAAACTGATGACTGCAAGCAAAACACTCATAAATGTGGTTGTTTCTGATATGTCTTCCAACTTTATTCACCATTAACTGCATGAGGGATGAATTCACATGAACTATAAATAAAAAATTATCTCTTCGTTATTGTGGTGGAATTTCTAAAACCCCAGCATAGGCATTTTAATACAGTGTCATGAGATGGTGCAAGCGTAAGAGTTGGGTTCCAGCGTACCTTGACTTCATCACCACTGATGTGCCTTCCCATGGGAATCAGTTATCATACAGCTGTGGAACACAGCAGATGCTGTTTCTGTGGATGGCATTTCTCAGACCCCACCACACCACCGATGATGGCATTTCCTTTCTTGAATGTAAGTTCTGTTCTGTTTATCTACTATACATATACAAATGTGGCAAATTGATTTTACTATTACATGAAAAAGTAAAGGATATTTATATACTGTATAGAGGTGTTCAATATTGCAGGATGGCTTACAAGGTGGCACAGGATCAGTTGAGAAAGTTGCTAGAAGAAGTTGAGGAAGAAGATGACTTTCAAAACAGTGAAGATCGCAGCAGCAACAGTGGATCGTCTTCTCATGTCAGTGGGAACAAAACAGTTTGAGACTCCATGCAAGTTCATCTGCTCTTCTGTTCATGTAGTCGAGAAGTTGACTGTTCCAGTTCCTGATTCAATTTGAAACATAACTATGAGCAATTTGTTAATGACATTTCTCAGTCCTGTCGTATATTAGAAACACAGAGATTAACTACTGTTAGGATGATTGGAAGAAACAAAAGAGAATCTCCTGAAGATGTTGGGGTTGCTTGTAACTGAGAAGCTCATTCAGCAAAGCAACAAAATATTTGTTGTCTCCCAAAAGAATTCCAGGGCGAAATGAAAAGATCTTGCCCAATTTCAAAGGAAAGAAACACAAGATATTTTTGCCACAAAATTCATAAGTTTTCATGTTTGAAACATGTTATTCCTAACTGTGCGGACTGTTTGAAATGTCAAAAAGACTGGATTAAGTCACTCTACCTATAGTAATGAAACCAGTTGTACCTACTAATACTTTACTTAAGTCTGTGAACACTACTTTCGATTACTAGTGTGATAATTTAGTTTGTATATTTTTATGTTGCACTGTTTGTATTTGAGATCATCATGGTTCAACAGTATGATTATCAGTCTCAAATGTTACAGTTTCATGAATCATATGTGTTTGTTATTAGCAATAATTAATAAATTGTTAATTTAAAATTAGTTTATGTATTTTTTATTTTTGATCCAGAGTTTTTTCCTTGTGGGGGGAGTGTGTTGTCGCACAGTGTCATGGTAAGGGTGTAGTTTTTCTTCACCACAGTAACGAAGGGTTAATCTCATGATGAATTTTCCGTTCATGGTAAACAAATATGAAATTTGCTTACAACTGTTCGCTGTTAGTGGATACTTTATCCACACTGGTGAGAAGTCAAAACTAACCTTGCAGTTTCACTTTCCTTGCCAGTGCACCCACTAAAAGAATTAAGTAGGCTTAATACTGCATATATGCATGTGCTGACACACGCATGTATAAGCACGCAACTGTTCCATTGAACACTTGTGAAAATTCAGGTGCTGTGTCTGTGTCTTATTTTGAGTGAAAAATGTTAAATAAGTTTGAGTTGTAATTTCAACCATTATGCAGTTATTGTGGTAACTAAATGTTGTATGGTGGCACATAATATTTGTGGGTCTTCATTATGGAACTTGCTTCATGTTAACCTGGCACCTAGAATTTTGAGGTGGCCTCTGGATTTTTGGCAAATGTACATGCAGTCTGCTGTCACTATAATTGCAACTACTGCTGTGTTCACCCATCATTTCATATACAGTAGGTACTACTTCGCCTTTCAAAACACCTGTTCCTTGATATGCCAGCATTGTTTAAATAAGTGATTATCATTTGGTATTTTGAATCAGTAGTCTAGAAACTATTTTTGTACATGGCATTTGTATATGTATGCTGGTATTATGGAAGTAACTTATCATTTGATGTCTTCAAACTGTTTTTGCACTGGGCATATCTAACCTCTGTGTCCAATGCAAATGGCAACTGTGTGAATCTTTGAGGTTATACACAAATATTTAATGTTTGCAGAATTAGGCGTAAGGTCTTCGTGAAAGTAAAACTTTCGATAGATTTGTAGGACTATAAGTCTTGTATCAGGTTGCGTGCTTTTGCTCGGAAATGCATAAGTGTTATTTCGTCTTTAACTTTAAATCACCGATTATTCCTTTTGTGTTGTGCCAATTCAGAATTAATTATGAAACCATGGGCCCTTTGACGTTTACTAGTACGCCTCGGGTGGAGGATCAAACCATTCCAGGGCATGTCTACTTAAGCATGAGCAAGTACAGCTGCGCCTCACATGGATTTTGAACTCATGATCCTGGTGTGTGTTTATCTGCTCCAGGACTTAGAATTATTTTTGAATCCACATATTTAAATATTATTTAAAATATGATGTGTACTTTATGGAGAACGGACAAAAGGGAAATACTCATTAGGTGAGAGGAATGCTTGTGATGAAGTGGTTGACACACTTATAAATGCAAGTATTCATAATATGGATCATCCTTTATCTGTGCCAATAAAAGTGTTGCAAATTTGACATTGAGATGACAGTGGTCTGTAGTTCTGTCTTATATGTACATACTGCATACTACTTTGCTTTGAACAGCTTTATTCAAGTTACGAATGAAGTTGGCACTGATTTTGACCAATTTTTCTGGCACACCTCCACCATACAAATATATATTTGCTTGAAAACTATTGCTTTAAGCAAACAACTGAGGTTTATGCTGTGTGGAATGTGTTTCATGTCATGGCTTAGTAACCAGTCCCACCAAACTTGCAGTTGACACAAGTGGGTTGCTAGGCTGAAGGCACATTATAGTAGATCGTTTTTTGCACTAATTAAGGAACTTGGCTCACCCTGTGGAGCATGTACTGTGGGTTTCTGCCTCTCTACCAAATGGTTGGTTTTGTGGAGTTTGATTCTTCCCCCTCTTTTCTTTGTCTCTTTCGCACATCTTTACTAACATTTTCCTGTCCTTTATTCATTTTCTTCTACTGTGGAACTCAGGAGAATGGTTTGTTATATGGAGTGTCTCAGTAGTTTTATGCTGAGTTTAATTAGTTGTAATCTGCTGCTCTTATAGTTTAAAAAAATTAAAAAATTGTCAGCTTAATATTTTGTGACTTTTATCATATTTCCCAAAATCCAGTGAACAAGAATGGAAAGGTGTACTTCGACTGAATTTGGAATACACATGTTTTCCAAGTGCTTTCTTTGTGTTTGTCCTTTGTCTTCACTTATTACACACAAAATGAGCATTGAAAATACCACACAGCCTAAAGTCATCAGTTTATCTCCATTTTCCTAGGCACATGTTCCACATAAGAGTTTTGGTATTTTGTGGGCACTGCATTTTATGTTATGTACCATTTTTTTAAAATTATGTTTAAGGTAGTTTCATGATGGTGAGATCAGCATCTCTACATTTTCTTCTGCCACCCTAGGAAAACTGATGTTTGTCTGCCTCCCCCTTCCCTCTCCTCACTTTCTTCTTGGTCTGTGCCCACACTTGTCAGCACTTTCCACTGTTTTTATTTCCTCTTCAAAATCTTGAAATGCAAAATGAAGAAAACTTGTAGTTAGCGAACTAGAACATTTTCCAACTGGTATGATGAAGACATAAAATAGAGCCAATTTTCAAAATGTGCTTAAATAAAAAAAAATAAAAAAAACTAAAATAAGTAGCCATTAACTAGTTTTTTTTTTTTAAAGACATACATACTTTGAGAACATTGTGTAAGGTATGAGTTACATTGGAGTGTTACAAATCAAAATTGCTTTCACCTGACAGCCTTCACTGTAGGGCTACATTCATTTTCACTGAAACCTATTTACCAATTTTGAGGTTGAAACTTGTATGTCATTGTCCCCATATCATCAGGGAAGCTGTGACTTGGACACACCCTTCATATTGTTGTCTTTTGTGTAATTGTTGTTGGTTGACCATGTGTTTTGTTGTAGTTGTCTTGTGTGTGTTGTTATCTTACGTGTATTTGTTGTACTGTGTGGGCATTGCTTTATTTTCTTTTTAATTTAGAT
>Ga0123357_10010465_pt1 | contig 11804 bp, 9 predicted proteins | sample TergutEmb28metaG_FD_89873 | JGI IMG/M metagenome (GOLD analysis project Ga0123357, IMG submission 89873) | Embiratermes neotenicus P4 segment gut microbial communities from Petit-Saut dam, French Guiana - Emb289 P4 | ecosystem: Host-associated > Arthropoda: Insects > Digestive system > Gut ...
AAAAATACAAGCCAGAAGTTTCATTCCATTGTGTTCCAGAATGCGGGACTGGAAACCTGTCACTAAAGATGAAATGTATGTTGTGTTAGCACTTTTCATGCTGATGGGAATAATACAGAAGCCCACACTAAGTTCATACTTTTCAAAAAATTATATTTTGGCAACTCCAATCTTTGGTTCTCTTATTTCTATGGATCGGTTTGAATCAATCTGCAATTTTATGCATTTCAACAACAATTACCATATAGGAACATACCAAGGACCATCTAAACTTTTCAAAATCTATCCAGCCCTGTCCCATCTCAACACAAGGTTTCAGAGTTTTACCCCACCTGGGCAGAACATTGCAATAGATGAGTCACTAACGCTATGGATAGGAAGACTTTCTTTCAGACATTATATTCCCCTAAAGTCTTCCAAATTTGGAATCAAGTCATATGAACTATGTGAGTCCAGTTCAGGGTACTTGTGGTCCTTTATAATTTATACTGGCAAAGACACTGTGTTGAAGAAAGTTTCAAGGCATTTCACACCAAGTTAAATTTTTAAGGTAAGATTTGATAGGATATTCAAAAAGCTTAGACATTCCTAAATATTTGTTTCAAGTTTCATTGAATTCCAACCACTATTAACAAAACTACATTATTTTGAATAGACTCCTGCATAATTTAGCTCAAAATTTAAATACCCCGTAGAAAAACCTTCCCACATCACAGTATTAACTGGGTTTTAAATGCCCCCATGCTGAAGGGTTAAGAGGTTAAGGGCATATCCTATGCTGTTTTTTTCCTGGAAGGACCAAGGAAAACCAGTGACACCTCAGCCAGGATAGTCAAAGTCTCAGTCAAAATTCAAACCCAAATACAACTCAGATGTATTACTGTCTCACCCAACTTTCTTGCTCTAGGACTTAAAATCTGGTGTCTGTTCAAGCAGAGATTTCTAATGATACTGACACTGAAATATGAAAGCGTATCCAGACGTTACCACGAACTGCAAGTTGTAGAGCTTTCTGCCACTAGGTATCAAAGTAATGCTATCTATTGAGTGAATCTAGTACATTTTGCAACCATAACCCTCTGTGTTACTTTTCAATGGATGTTTACTGCTGTGCATGTTTAGTGTGATCTTCAGCTGTCTAACAGATGATTTGAAGAAAACACACATTTCCATTAAGTTGTGCTCCACGCTCAGGAAAATTGGATCATGAAAGCATGAAACACTCAAAACAGCTCCCACCAACAATTCCATGGGGACCACAGTGATTTGAGTGGTTCTCGTAACTGAAATGTGGTAGCTCTTTTGTTGTAGTTTGTGAGCATTCAGTTGACAAGTTGCACAGATGAAATCAGTGATAAAGTTTACAAAATCTTCAATGAAGACCAATGAAGTACCTTTCAGAGACTACTCGCAGGTTAGGCCTCTTTGGTGCTTCCAGCAATGACAGAGAAGCTCAACCTATTCCAATAACTCCACTGTGGAATACTCCGAAAAACACAAAATGAACAGTAACAAAGGTAAGCATTTATTTTGTTGGTGACTCTGGAAACTTCCGGCTACAGGGAGATGGAGGCACATTTGAACAAATTAAATATCTTGCCTTCAACTATAAGTAAATGTCACTACTTTCACATTTCAGAAGTCTTACCCCTGCTCAGCAGCTGACACCCATTTTCCCTCCATTTTAGTGTTTACACTGGTGTAGGCAAAGTGACAAGCCCTCGATGGTTCACAGTTATTTTCTGAATTTTAACTTCTAAGCATTTTGTGTCTGCATAGTATTCGTATAGGTAAGTTTGATTATGCCATATTTTATCCCAGTATGTCCTTCATTTTATAGTGTGTGTATTTCTTTTGTATTACACCAGAAGCTCCAAAGAAGACTGTATAATTCTACTAACAGATACTCATGAAAGTCATTGCACTCTTGATCCCATTCTCTAGCCCAGAGAAAACAGTATCACATTAGTAACTTTTCCTCCCCACTGCTTTCATTGATTACAGCCACTGGATGTAGGAGTGATGGGACCATGTAAAGGAAAATGATGCATGGTGCAACATAACTGGGTGACTGCTAATCCCAGTAAAGTGATAACAATCCATGACAAATGCTGTATATCACACGTCTTTTGCTGTGAAGAATATAACAACATCTTTTGCTAAGCCTGCTATATGGCCATTCTCAAGACTTGCCTATGAGGATTTTGAGCCATCCTCTGTTACACCTAAGGAAAAAGAACTTCATAACCAAGAGATTTCTGTTCCTTCTGCTAGCACCCCTGTAGCACGAGGAATTTCTTGGACTAGCAAAGACAGCCTTTCATCAGAAGATGTGCATCCATTGCCAAAACTCAGACCAAGATGTGGAAGAAGACAAAGGAAGTAGGTGAAGTCTTCTCACATTTTAACCAATTCTCCAATAAACAATCGCACTGAACAAGAAGCATTTGCAAGGGAAGCTATAAAGAAAAAAGCTACATAAAATCAATTTCTTCTTCCAGTGAATTTGATAAAAAAATTTCGATGAGGAAATTGATGATTTATTAGGGACATCCAAGATAAATGAAACTCAAGAAATAACAGCAGATGATTTTGTGTCGATTTAATTTTCTACTAAGACAACCATGGTGCTCTATGTTGGGCAAGTTGAAGTAAATGAAGCTGTCACATATTAGGTGAAGAATACGTGGAGACATGGTGAGACACTGCAGTTTAATTTTTCTGATAAAGATAACATGACTGAAATAGAAAGGGAAGACACTGTGGTGAAAATTCCATGATCATTTTCTTCACGTGGGGCTGCACACATTACAACACTGAAATACTGTAGTGTTAATTTCTTGAGGAAAGAATTATGTAGCCAGAAAAACATTGTGTTTCTATAGACATTAAGTTCATTTAAATTCATTTATTTTTAATAATTTTATTTGTATTCACAAGTGCTCCACGGCTTTTAAAATGTACCCCACTCATGGGGCAGATTTGTTACATGATGCATCATCAGAGAAAAATATTAATTACATAAAAATGTGACTTAATTTTGTGAGTTGAACAAATTTCATTAATGTGAAATACTTGCCCTTTTAGCATAATACCACTTGTAGTGAATAAAATGTATTTTATGGACTTAAGAAAATGTTTTCTAAATTTTGTTCACAGGTGCCCCCATCTCCCCTTACCTTGTATAAAAAAAAAGTACTGCATATCATTTTCGTTTACAAGCTGGTCAAAGATCATAATTTTCTATTTTCACTGAATATTACATGGGTTATAACACCAAGGAAGATGAGATTGGCAGGGTATATAACATGTATGGGAGCAAGAATCATAAACATCAAATTTTAGTCACATATCATGAGAAAATAATACCATTTCACATAACTAAACATAGATGTGAGTAAATGGTTAAAATGAGCTTTAAATATAAAGGGTGTAAAGGTGCGGAATGGATTTGTGTGGCTCAGGAAAGGGTTAGTGGTGAACCAAAATTTGGTGAATGTCTTGTTAAACTTACATGCAACTTCTGATTGTACCCACTGAACCTCAGCACAATTCCCTTTTCTCGGGCCTCTATGGAATAAGAAAGGTCTGCCATATCAGCTGGGTAGAGTTCCTCAACCAAAAGCAGTTTCAGAATTTCCACATACAAATTTAACATTGCTGCACTACAAAAAGACAAAACATACTGCATTACAATTAAAAACAACAAAATAGACAGATATGAACATCCAATAAACACAGAAGTTATATATATATTTCCTTGTTCAAGTACTTGTATATGCTACTTGTGTTGAGCATATAAACATTAGCAATAATGCATTGTTTGAACTTCAACAGATCAAAATCATGAACCTCTCAAATACACATTAACTCTTGTATGATGAATATGTTCATAATAAATCTGAATATAGTCAGTAACAGTGTACAGGCATGAATGGTACATAAATGTGGCTTATATCATCCCGTGCTGCAACAGAGTGGAAAAGTGTCCTTCAGTGGAGTACATGTGATATTTCAAAAGAGTTTTCTGCTGTTCTGTAGAAATCTCTAGTATTCATGTTCACTTAATGCGGATACAGACACATCATTGCTAAGTTCAGATGTCATTCTGCATAGACAACAAAAAAGTTTCTGACATAAATTTTATTAAATATCCACAACATCAAAAAATGTTTCTCACGTTAAAGCTGAAGTCATTTATGTATAGGAATGTTTCTAACTCACACTGTTATTGGTTGATTGTGGATCATGGCTGTAAGCTACAAGAATGGTCACCATACACCACGTGACAGCAGATCACTCAGCCAGAACTTAACACCTTGCTGACCAGATGGTCTTTTAATTAAATACCACCAGTTCCCAGACATTTTAAACATTTTGAATGTTCAACCCCATAACATATTCTTACTTATAGTTTGACACTGTAGCTTATGCTCCTGAGCCCGAGACTTCAGAAACTGCATACAGATAGTCTAGTAATTCGTCACTGAATGGTACTTCTCAAAACAAGACCCTTTGTGAAGCGGAACAACGCAGAATTTACAAATGTTTCTAGTTTCACTTCCCTTCTTATGTGCAGCACACAATTTACACTGTCTTGCAGGATATTTCTTTTTTCCCTCCCCACCACCAACAATTTTTTCAAGTTTGTGTATTCTGAAATCACCAAAGAGTCTGCCTAGCAGGTTCTGTTTAGGTTCCCTTCTCTGGCAATTGAAGGTCATCAGAACCTGACTCACTTTGATTCTGGACTTCTGATATCCAGGACCTTCCTACCTCAAGCTTGTACTTTACTTTGTTTGTATTTAGTGTCCTGTACACAAAAAAATGCGTTGAAGAGCACACAGTTTAGCAGATATAGTACCACCTTTATTGACCATTTTACAGTTTTCTTCTGAACTGAGTAATAATTGAGGTACTGGTTTAGTACTGTCTAGGTCCTTTATGAATTTATTGTACTGGACAACAGCATAAGGCTTCTTTATTTCCATGTTTGTTTTCCTGTCTTTACTCCCTTTTTTTACAATTGTTGCATCATGGATCATACTTATCATTTGCACAAGTCTTGTCCTTCCACACTTGCACCATTACGTCACCATACCTCCAGAACGCTGACTTCTCTTTTTTCAAGAGTTTGCCTCCCCCTTCTAGGTCACGTAGAATGCCCGTTAACCCTCATAGTGCCACAGACTTTCACGTTTCTGTCTAGCAATGTCGGAGTTAATCTCACACTGTTATAAAAATTGTCTTGATAGATGTGAGGAAAAATGGGTGTGGAAATTGTGGGGTCAGTGGGCCAGTAGAAGATTACAATTGTTTATGCGAACTAGTTGTGGGGACATCACTGTCACTGTCCAAACTTTCATTGTAACTATAATCAGATACTTCAGAACATGTTCGCATATAACTCCACAAAATATCGCCCTCTTGGAGAACATTCCTACACAAAGCTATGATTGCAACTGAAGGAAAAAAGAGACTGTTTGAATGAGTGGTCTCTTTGTTGCAGTCTTATGGTTCTAAAGACAGGGGGTCAGGACCAGTCTGTTTGTTTGTAACTTGAGACCCAAGTATCCTGAATCAAACTGTCGATAACCTTGAAGCGATATGACAAATGCCTGTGCAGGACGTCGTGTAAGAAAACGAAGAAACTTGTGACCCATCAACAATGCATGGGAGAGCAATCACGAGTTTCCTCATGGCCCAACGGCAAGGTGTTAAAAAGGGGTTATATTGTATCTGTCATTATATGCCCTCAGACAGGCATCACACACAAAATACAAGAAAAAGCACTCACTAATGACTACAAACAGGGACAATCTGGATGGAGGAATTTGCAGGAGGGGCTAAGAGGTGGACAAAATGGAAGAACTGACAACTGCTGAAACACTGCTTTCATTCCTCATTGCACACACTATGCCAGGCATATTCATGGGACTGGCAGGATGTTTAGTGTTCTACAAAGCTAAGAGTTGAGCACAACTCATCTAAACTATACAATAACACTTTACATATTAACTTGCATTTAATATTTCTGATGACACATAAGTATTTTAACCAATGGTAACAGGATCATCTAATTTCTACAATACTATTAAACTAATTTGCACTGTGTACAGCAACTTGTAATACTTTGTTTTTAATACAAAAAATACCTGTCACAAATGTAACACAGATCTTACTTTTGTGGTGAGGTGAGTGGAAGAGGTGATATCAAGTAGAAATAAAGGAAAGCCTGCGGAAGCTTAAACTTGAAATCACGGCGATACCAAACTTCAGACAATTTATCATCTTGAACCTTAACTGGATACTTCTTGTCATCATCATCTTGTTGATCAGAGAATGGTAAAAGGGTGAAGTCTGATGTTAGGAAAATGTTTGGTTCAGGCAACCCAAAACTATGATCAGGTTCTATACTGAACCATGATTCCAGCCAGTCATTTGGAATATCTGTAACAGACAAAATGAAATGCTGAATTTACACAGAAGATAGTTTTTCTTCTTTTATGTTTCTTTCATGGTGATACAGAAACATAATTATGATGATGATGCTCACGTAAAATTACTTAATTTTACAATTCTGTGTCAATGGTACACCTCATATAGTGTCGAATGATGATATTATGACTACAAATTGTCAGCTGTATGTTAATATTGAATAGTCATAGTTAATTTTACAAGTACTATCCTGGGATATACTTCAAGGGACAAAGACAATGCATGATCAAAATAATTTCCACATTCATGAGTCACATTACATGTTCCTACAGTTCTGTAACTTTGCTTTAAGGTAAGTTATAACACAAATAATTCTCAAGATGGATTAAAACAACTTACCACATACACAGTATTCTGTGTTAAACCATGGCTCTGTTTTATCATATTTTTTTTCAGAATCTCTGGAGTACACCAGGATATTAACAGCATCAGGTTTCAAAGCATCCAGACATTTCTTAATGGCCTATGAAGTGCAAATAAAGTTCCATCACAAGTTAACAATGTTGAAAGTAGTACAACTACAAAAAGTGGGTCCCAGTAACTACATATATGTGCAGGATTAACACAGCAGTTCCTGTTGTTGAAAATTATTACCACTTTTATTTCATTGTTAGGACATAAAATGAGTGGTTCTAATGCAAAACAGTGACATAACAACTTGCCAACAACTGACATCAAAATTAACCAACACATAATTCATTCAACATTTGATGTTCAGATTGTAAAACCATAGTAGTTAATGTAAACATACACACCACAATTTTTATGACATACAAACCACAATAAATTGTAATTGAAGAACATTCTAATAACCTACAAACTCGCATTACAAATTACCAAACACTACCCAAATTACCACAATAAGATATGTAACTTTGTCTTCCACATCACTCATTTGCACTCACAGCCTTCCACAACATATTGCTTGACGTTCTTTATGTATGTTATAAAACAGGTAAGCAACTCAGGAGTTCACCAAGCTATTTTTTTTGTGCTTAAAATGCCTTAGGTTTTACAGATTTTGGTTTCCTGTGTAACAATAGAACTGCCTTCAAAATAACATGCAAGTTAATATTCATTACAGACTCGTATAATGCAAACTTCAGGAACCAGCCAACAAGGCAGAACTAATTTTGTCATTTAATTTCTATGTACAGCATTTAAACCTCACTTATCAAAATACAGTATCCTAAGTATAATGAAGATAAGGCAAAAAAATATATTTGAACATAAATATTGACAGCAGGTCCATGTACAATTGCAAAACTAAGCTTCAGCATCAGTGAAAGTATACAGAATTGGACGTACTAAGTATCTATTCAAGGCTCAAGAAGGATTGTTCCATGGCCCTCATTTCAATTTGAGTATTAAAGAGATTCCTAACATTATCAAGAAGAACATCACCTATATGAATATTCAATACCAGCTAATCTAAACTAATTTTTAGGTGAGAAAAAAAATGTACTGATGACTGAGAATCAATAAAGTTTGTTTATACTTTCAGGATCACATATTCTCTTTTTGCTGTAATCTTGAATGTGAATATGGATACATTCACATCTGTGATTGGAGAGAAAATTCTTAACATATCAGATCTCATACACCTCTATACACAGCATCTGGGAATAATTCACTGCTAAAAGTCCTGGCCTTCATTTTTCACAGGGTAACTTTAGAAAAAACCTTACCTCTGGGTCATATTCAAAGAACAGTTCAGACCCTGTGATATAATCTTCAGGTGGATATAGCTGCATATTCTCAGCCATATCTTCAACATATTCATATGCAGGAACTTCTTCGGCGAATCGAAACTTAGTCTCTTCAATGGCTTTCAACTCGTGGAAGAAACGTTCTGATGGGCCAACTCTCTGCAGCATTTTTATGTAGCCAAATACAGCATTCAAGACCTACACATTACCAAACATGTTCCATGTACGAAACCAAAAGTATCATTTTCCAACAAACAAGTTTCACATTTGATAACTCCTTACATATAATGAGAAAGAAACATTCCAATAATACACCAAATTCTAACATAATATCAATTTGCATGTCTTGTTATATGATCCAGTACGACTGTGGATATTTTGTACATAAAATGAAAATTGAAAAAAACTGAAGAACTCGTATGTTTCTTAATTTAAAACTTATTCTTAAAAATACTGGAGAATAAAATGCAATGACAAGTACCTATAACACTTGGAAGGCTTTTATGAAGGTAAACCACAATACCACATCCAGACAACGTAAACAAACACATTTAAAATTACACAAGTAGTTCTACAAGCCTGGTTATTTTAAAAGATGATATGAGTCTGGGAATCATGTACATTATTTCTTCATTTTATCTTCAAATTCAAACATACAAATGTAGCTACAAAACTGACTCCTTTATACAAGCTGTCTATTTTGCCATAAAAAGGTACCCATACCACAAGAATGACATAAAAGGTGCATTACTTATATATTCTACCTCAGGAAACTGCAATAATTTATCATTATCCAATGCTGTACAAAACTGGGTGTCACACTACATGTCAGTTAGAAGAATCTGGGCTTTTATATCCCTTATAAGTTGCTTTTAAATAAAAGATATTAAAACATTTGTAACTTACTTTGCTCTTTCCAGCATTACTGAAAAATAATCCGAACTTACAAAGTCCTGAAACTCATTAAAATATAACCACATAAGTTTGTGCAATTACTAGTTTAATATTTTTTCCCGTATCTGTGCAGCTAAGCTACAAGCACTTCATTCAAGGGAGCTGAAGGTACACTGACATTATGTCAACTCTGCACTGCAACATTCTCTCAACAGAATTTTTAAGACTAATTTCTGGAGCAAGGAGCTATGATGAATTGGCATGTGCAGTGTTCAAGCTTATAAAAAACTGCCACAAACTGAAACCTCACTGTCTGCTGCCACAAGAAGTTTGAATATTCAAATCTATTAAAAATAAAACATGTTATGATTGTGTTTTATTCTAAATTTCAATACCTGTTTACTGAGCTAACACAAGAAATTCCTCTTGCCTTACACCTAATATGTGGCACATGTTTTAAAAAAGATATTCCTCTCAAAAATCCAATTATCTAATAAAAGTGCCTTACATTTTAATTTCCTCCAAATATTTAAATTTACAGGGTAAAGCTACTGAACACAGTAATGTGATAATCATACAATTTTGTGATCCACTTTTGTACAGCACTTCTGTACTGACTCTGACCAGCTTGAACTATAAAGCAATAATCATGCAATTGAGTGATCCCTTTCTGATCATAATTTCCATCACAACAGGTTCTAAGTACGTTAAATTTGTCAGATATCACCTCAAGGTCTCTTCCTGTAATCACATTTATAATTCTTAGCACATGGAAAAATGCCTGACACTAAAGATGTAGATATGTTTATAATTTATTGCACTGCACAACTTCAGATGCCTAGCTCTAATGGATCATTCATTACTATCAAACCAAATGGTTAGTACAGAATTCATGTGGTTTTAATTCTGTATTATATGGTACAAAAATATTTCAATAAAATCTGCATATTTTTCACACACATATTTTCCACAAAACATTCCACATTCCTCTATCAAGTGGTTCTAATGTCACATACCCCTTTGCCTTGTTAGCATAACAGACAGCTGGATATTCAAAAAGCATGAAACTGCAGATGGCCATGTATTGGAATTATCCCTTATCAAGTTGCATCAAAATTCATCAACTGGTACAAATGTTGCTGGGGCAGAGGAGTCAGATGTGTAAAGAATCTGTCCTTATAAAAAAAAAAAGCAAAAACTAAAAAATTACCTCTTGGTGCCTGAAGAATTTGCTTCTAATTTGGTGTTCTGACAGTGTTGCCAAATAAAGGTTTACAACAACTGTTCTTATTTACGTATCTTGGTAACAGTCTTTTCAGTATGACAGACACTAGCACACTGGGCTGTCACAGTACAGATGTACCTAAAGTACTGGGAAGTTCTGTATACAGCTGAGTGGGACACTTGAATGAATGTGCAACATGTTAACTCAAGCTTGCAGGGACATGGTGATATGATAGGGTTGCATTGTACAAATGATTCACATCATTCAAGGAGAGATGGCAATTCCCAGTGATGGCCAGAAAAACACAGACCAATCATTACCTGTAGGTAATAAGTAGACCACTGCCCATGTCTAACAGTTCAAGTGAGAAAACTATAAACAAATGATACACAAACACATACACACACACACACACAAACACACCTTTAGGGCTCTGACATACAGTCCAATGGCAAATATTTGTCCATATATGATGCACATAACAGGGAATTTCTGAATCATGAGAATACTTATTGTCTATGAAAGGAAATGGAATGCACCTCAGAAGACGTGCTTAAAAAACCAATTCCAAAACTGTGCGCTGCGGTGTCCCTGGGCACAGTGGGATATTCACATTTTCAAAGGAAACACAAAACTCCAGATTGAAGAAGGTGGTAACAATGTCAGTGATGAACGTGAGGCGATAGCTAGTAAGTTGTTTGTATCTAACTACTTAATAAACAGAAGTGTTAGGTATTTCTTTTGGCATAGGGGCACTGTGAAAAAATTGCTCAGACACTACGGGTGTCATGAACCGAGAAAGTCGGGGAACTGCTGGCGTAGAAATTAATATCATAGGATTGTTGATAAGATAATGGATAGCAGGACATACATTTCTGATGCCAAATTTTCTGATTTTTAGACCCATTTGTTATATAAATACTCCACCAAAAAGAAGAAAGTTTCTAGGCATCAATTCCAGGTTCCTAACAAGAGTACATACATACCTCATGCAAGTGTACCAATCCAACAGAAGTGAGTGAAACAGTTACTGAAAACAGTGTGTACATCGAATTGCTCTCACATCCATGCAGTCCACTGCTGGCATATATATCAACAGCCCAGACACTGTGGATGGAAACATGCAAGGTAACACATTACTGTCTGTGTGCCCATTAATATACTTCATGGAGTTTTCACATCCTGTTTATCAACAGAAAATACTGTAACATAGGCCTATCAATCTACAGTAAAATTTAGCTCCCCAAATATGATGCAACACACGCCCCTTTCAGCAATTATACGTGGTCTGTTCAAAAAGTATCGGACCTTAATTTTTCCCACATAAACAAATCAAGCACGGGAAGTGTCCATCATTGTAGATGTGGAGGGGACATTTATGCGCATGCGTGAATTTTTTCCCGCCTATAGAAAGCGTCAGTAGCCAGCAGTCGGTCGATGACTGTGTAAGTGTTGTGAACGCTCGTCGGATTGTCAGT